>Ga0209582_1000132_pt1 | contig 76409 bp, 70 predicted proteins | sample KloWWTmetKNB5Kit_FD_187176 | JGI IMG/M metagenome (GOLD analysis project Ga0209582, IMG submission 187176) | Active sludge microbial communities from Klosterneuburg, Austria, studying microevolution and ecology of nitrifiers - Klosterneuburg... | ecosystem: Engineered > WWTP > Aerobic digester >...
CACACCACTGCACGGGATGCCGGCGCACGCCAAGCTGGTCGGTCTGCTCACCTTCGTCCTCGCCGTCGTCTCCCTTCCGCGCGGTGCCCACTGGCCGCTGCTCGGCATGCTCGCGGTGGCCGTCGGGGTGCTGGCCTCGACCCGGGTCCCGTTCTCGCTCCTGCTTCCTCGGATGGTGGTCGAGGTCCCGTTCGTCGTCTTCGCCCTGGTGATGCCGTTCGTCGCGCTCGGCCCGCGGGTGCAGCTGGGGCCGCTGGAGGTGTCCGGGCCCGGCCTCGAGGCGGCCGTGACCCTGCTGCTCAAGGGCACCACGGGCGTCCTGGCGGCGATCGCGTTCGCCGTGACGACCCGCCCTCGTGACCTCGTGCTGGCCCTGCAGCACCTGCGCTGCCCGGACCAGCTCGTGCTGATCGTGGCCTTCATGGTTCGCTACACCGATGTCGTCATCGACCAGATGCGCCGCATGAGGGTGGCCCGCGAGTCCCGAGGCTTCGTGGCACGCTCACCTCGCGCCTGGCCCGCGCTCGCCTCGAGCTCGGGTGCCCTGTTCATCCGCAGCTACGAGCGCGGCGAACGGGTCCACCTGGCGATGCTGAGCCGCGGGTGGTCCGGACGGCACCCCGCCACCGTTCCCCTCGCCGCCACGCCAGCGCAGTGGGCCCTGGCCCTCACCCCGGCCACGATCGCGCTCATCACCTCCGTGCTGGTGTGGGCGCGATGAGCGTGCCCGTCCTCGACCTGCGCGGGGTCGCCTACTCCTACCCGGGGGGCCATCAGGCACTGTTCGGGGTCGACCTGCACGTGCACCGCGGCGAACGCGTGGCCCTGCTCGGTCCCAACGGTGCCGGCAAGACCACCCTGGTCCTGCACCTCAACGGCATCCTCGTCCCCGGCGCCGGGACGGTCACGGTCTCGGGCCTGCCGGTGTCCCGCGACAACCTCCTCGAGGTCCGTCGACGCGTCGGCATCGTCTTCCAGGACCCGGACGACCAGCTGTTCATGCCCACGGTGCGCGACGACGTCGCCTTCGGCCCGGCCAACCTCGGGCTGCGCGGCCCCGAGCTGGAGTCACGTGTCGTCGAGGCACTCACCCTCGTGGGGGTCGCGGACCTCGCCGACCGGGCCCCGCACCACCTGTCCTTCGGGCAACGCCGCCGCGTCGCGATCGCCACCGTGCTCGCGATGCGACCCGAGATCCTCGTCCTCGACGAACCGTCGTCCAACCTCGACCCCGCGTCCCGCAGGGAGCTCGCCGAGATCCTGCGCTCGCTCGACGTCACCGTGCTCATGGTCACCCACGACCTGCCGTATGCCGTTGAGCTGTGTGAACGCTCCGTCGTGCTCTCCGAGGGCTCGGTCGTCGCCGACGGTGCCACCCGCACCGTCCTCGCAGACGCCGACCTCATGGCTCGACACCGCCTCGAGCTGCCGACGGGCTTCTCGATCTAGGGTGGTGTTCATGCCCACCACCGTCTTCGACCCACCCGAGCGCTTCGTCGCCGGGACCGTGGGGCCACCCGGTGGCCGCACCTTCTTCCTCCAGGCCAGGGGGGAGGGCCGGCTCTACTCGGTGTCCCTGGAGAAGGTCCAGGTGACCGTGCTCGCCGACCGGATCAACGACGTCCTCGACGAACAGGCCGACGGCCTGGCCACCGAACCCTTCGGCGACGGTGACGTCGACCCGCTGGACACCCCGATCGAGGACGAGTTCCGCGTCGACACCCTGTCCCTGGCCTGGGACCCCAACCGCCGCGTCATCATCATCGAGTGCCACGACCAGGACCCTGCCGAGCTCGAGGGTCTCGACACCACCGAGCTCGAGGAGCTGAGCGGTCTCGCGCCGCTCGTGGACCAGCAGGTCACGAGCCTGCGGGTCGTCCTCACGCCGGTGCAGGCTCGTGCCTTTGCCCGCCGGTGCGCCCGCGTGGTGAGCGCCGGCCGTCCGGCCTGCCCGTTCTGCGGCCAGCCGCTGGACCCGACCGGTCACATCTGTCCTCGTGCCAACGGCTACCGACGCTGAGCTCGTCGACCTGCTGACGGCAGGCACGCTCACTCCCGTCGGCCGGCTCGTCAACTCCTCGAACGGTGCCCTGCTCTGCTCGGTGCAGGGCCCGGACTGCGACGCCGAACCGCTGCTCGCCATCCACAAGCCGGAGTCCAGCGAGCGGCCCCTGTGGGACTACCCGGACGGCACGCTCGTCGCCCGTGAACGGGCTGCCTACCTCGTCAGCACCGCCGGAGGTTTCGGGGTCGTCCCGCCGACGGTGCTGCGCGAGGGCCCGTTCGGCCCCGGCTCGGTCCAGCTGTGGGTGGGGCCGCTGGAGGGGGAGCGAGAAGTGCTCGTCGACGTCACCGCAGCCGAGGCGGTACCCCCGGGTTGGCTCGTCGTGCTCGAGGGCGAGACCCCGGAGGGCGAACCGGTCGTCGTGTCGCACAGCCCGGAGCCGGCGCTGCGCACCGTGGCCGTGCTCGATGCGGTGCTCAACAACTCCGACCGCAAGGGCAGCCACCTGATGCGGGAAGGGTCGATCGTGCGCGGGTGCGACCACGGTGTCAGCCTCGGGGTGGAACCCAAGCTGCGCACGGTCCTGTGGGGGTGGGCCGGCGACGAGATCCTCGACGCCGACCTCGCGCGCCTCGACGCCCTCGGGCAGGCCCTGGCAGGCTCACTGGCCACCGATCTGGCGGCGCTGCTCACGGTCGTCGAAGTTGCCGCACTGAGGGACAGGGTCAGCACCCTGCTGGCCACGCGACGGCATCCGCTGCCGACTCCGGGGTGGCCGGCGATCCCGTGGCCTGCGCTGTAGCCAGCGGCACGTAGTCTTGCCCGGTGAAGTCGTGGCCCTCGCCGTTCGTTCCCGCCGTTCCCGGTCAGGGTGAGCCTCTCGCCCTCTACGACACCCAGAGTCGCTCGGTGCGACCGGTGCAGGCCGGCCCGGTGGCCCGCGTCTACGTCTGTGGCATCACCCCGTACGACGCGACCCACCTCGGGCACGCCGCGACGTACGTGACCTTCGACCTCGTCGGCCGTGCCCTGCGCGACGCCGGGCACGAGGTCGAGTACGTGCAGAACGTCACCGACGTCGACGACCCGCTGCTCGAGCGGGCCGCTCGCGACGGGCGCGACTGGCGCGAGCTCGCGACCTCCGAGATCGACCTCTTCCGGGAGGACATGACCGCGCTGGGTGTCATCCCCCCGATGGCCTACATCGGTGTCGTCGAGGCCATGCCCGAGATCAGGACCGCCGTGCGCTCCCTCATCGAGAGCGGCGCCGCCTACGGGGTCCCGGTCCCGGCGGCCGAGGGCACCGGGCAGGACGTCTACCTCGACCTCGGGCAGGCCCCGTCATTCGGCAGCGTCTCGGGGTGGACCGAGGAGCAGATGGATGCCGTGTTCGGCGACCGCGGCGGCGACCCCGAGCGCGTCGGCAAGCGCCAGCGCTTCGACCCGCTGCTCTGGCGCGCGGCCCGCGAGGGTGAGCCCTCCTGGGACGACGAGGTGCTGGGCGCAGGCCGCCCCGGCTGGCACATCGAGTGCACGGCGATCTCGCTCGGGCACCTCGGACACCCGTTCGACATCAAGGGCGGCGGCAGCGACCTCGTGTTCCCGCACCACGAGATGAGCGCCGTGCAGGCACTGGCGCTCACCGGTGGCGACGTGTTCGCCCGCCACTACGTCCACCAGGCGATGGTGGGCTACCAGGGCGAGAAGATGAGCAAGTCCAAGGGCAACCTCGTGCTCGTCTCGCGGCTGCGTGCACAGGGCGTCGACCCGATGGCCATCCGCCTCGTGCTGCTTGACCAGCACTACCGCACCGAGTGGGAGTACACCCCGGCCCTGCTCGAGGCCGCCGTGACGCGGTTGGCCCGGTGGCGTGAGGCGCTCTCGGTCAACGAAGGTGCCGACCCGGCATCCACGATCGCGGCGGTTCGCGCAGCGGTGGCCGACGACCTCGACACGCGGGCAGCCCTGGGTGCGGTCGATGCGTGGGCCGACGCCACCCTGGCCGGCCAGTGGGACGACGCCGCAGCCCCCGGGGTGCTCGCGCGCAGCATCGACGCGATCCTCGGCATCCGCCTCTGAGGGGACTCAGTCCTCGTCGGTGCCCCGTCGGCGCAGGTAGCGCTCGAACTCCTTGGCAATGGCGTCACCGCTGGCCTCGGGCAGGTCGGCGGTGTCCTGCGCCTCCTCGAGGCTCTCGACGTACTCGGCGACCTCGCTGTCCGACGACGCGAGCTCGTTGATGCCACGTTCCCAGGCGCGTGAGTCCTCGTCGAGGTCGGCGTGCTCGATGGGGGCGTCGAGCAGTTCCTCGAGGCGGCTGACCAGGGCGAGCGTGGCCTTGGGTGAGGGGGAGTGACCGGCATAGTGCGGGACCGCGGCCCACGCTGAGACCGACGGGATGCCGACCTGGGTCGCGGCATCGGCCAGAACGCCGACGATGCCGGTCGGCCCCTCGTACGTGCTCATCTCGAGGTCGTGGCGGTGGCGGGTGTCCTCGCTGTCCGAGGTCGCGGAGACCGGGATCGGCCGGGAGTGGGCGACATCAGCCATGAGAGCGCCGAGGGTGATGACCATCGACACGTCGGTGGCCTGCGCGAGCTCCATGAGCTCGATCGCGAAGGCGCGCCACCGGAACGACGGCTCGACACCCTGCACGAGAACGACGTCGCGCCCGAGCGAGGTGTCGGTCGCGACGAGCACCCGCGTCGTGCGCCAGCTGATCCGTCGTTTGCCCCCCTCGAGGAGGACTCGCGGACGGTTGACCTGGAAGTCGTAGTAGTCCTCGGGGTCGAGGGCGGCGACGACCTCGGCGTCCCAGATCTCGGCAAGGTGCTCGATGACCGCACTGGCGGCCTCGCCGGCGTCGTTCCACCCCTCGAACGCCGCGATCATCACCGCGTCCTTCAGCTCGGGCAGGTCGTCGAGCTCGATCACCGGGGCCTCCTCGTCGTCGGAGCACCACCCTACGGCTCCGTAGACTGATGTCTCATGAGCCTCCCCGCAGCAGTCCTCTGGGACATGGACGGAACCCTCGTCGACACCGAGCCCTACTGGATCGCCGCGGAGCACGACATCGTCGAGGAACACGGTGGGACGTGGACCGAGGAGCTCGCCCACCAGCTCGTCGGCCAGGACCTCCTCGTCGCGGCGACGTTCATCCGGGACAACTCCGCCGTCGACTGGTCTCCCGAGCGGATCGTCGACGAGATGCTCGGTCGGGTCATCGGCAAGGTCAGCGAGCACATCCCGTGGCGGCCGGGTGCCCGTGAGCTGCTGGAGGCCCTCAAGGCCGAGGGGGTCCCGAGCGCGCTGGTCACCATGTCGTGGCGCTCGTTGGCGGATGCCGTGCTGGGCGCCCTGCCCGAGGGCACCTTCGACGTCGTGGTCACCGGCGACGAGGTGTCGCACGGCAAGCCGCACCCGGAGCCGTACCGGGCCGCCGCCCGCTTGCTCGGCGTGTCGCCGGAAGACTGCGTGGCGATCGAGGACTCACCGACCGGGGTGCGGTCAGCCGTCGCAGCGGGCGTGCCGACGCTGGCCGTGCCGCACGTCGTCTCCGTGCCCGAGATGGCGGGCGCGGTGCACCTAAACTCGCTGGCCGGGCTCACCCCGAGCCGGGTGGCCGAGCTCGGTCGTCAGGCCCAGGCGTCGGTGTCGGCGAACACCTGACCGGGTGCCCGACGTCCGGATCTGGCCATGAGCGGACGTTCGTAGCTGCGCCGTCGGACGTGCAATGGCGCTTGCTCAGCGCCCCGCTGAGCGTGGCGCCCAAGGGGCTCGGGCCGCTTTGCACGTCCGGCGGCGCAGCCGTACGGAACTGGCCAGACACCGATCCTGAGGGAAGTCTCTACGTAGCCGCGTTCAGGGAGGCGCCAAGAACAAGACGCACGTCAACACCCGGGATGGCAGAGTGTCACCTGTGAGTGGATCCCGGGTGACGGATTCGGCGCCGCGGGTGCACGGCACATCGTTGTGGTTGACCTGGGCGGCGTTCGTGCTGGCGGTGTGCGCCGCCCTCGCGGTCTTCGCCTACCTTCAGCCGGCACGCAACGGCACGTGGGTCAGTCTTGCCGTTGCCGTCAACGTCTTGTTCGCACCGCTTCTTGCACGGCCGCCTTGGACACGCGGACGCATCCTGGTGAGCGCTCTCGTCTGGCTCGTGCTCGGCTTCCTCGGGGGGTACTTCTTCGGCACCCCCGTCGTCTACGCCGGTGTCCTCCTGGGCGCGGCGACACTGGCCGAGCAGCTCGTGCGGCGGGTACGGCTGACAGCCCCATCCACGTGCGTCAACTGGCTGATCAGACCGCGGAGTCTCGACCACGTCCCAGACGCCGGTTGGCGTCCATCACTCCGTGGCGCACCGCAAGGCGGATCACGAAGTACAGGATCAGGGCTGGAACGACCAGAAGGACCAACAGGTAGAGAAGCTCGAGGGGGTGCGGTGCCATGCCCACGACCGTACCGGTCACCCGCGCTCAGTCTGTGGCCAGCGCAGACACGCCTCAGGACGAGTTGCCGTCCCCACTGGAGATGACCCGGCCGCCCTCGCCGTTGCTGTTCGGCATGTAGTTGCTCCCCGGCGGGCGGTTCGAGGGCGGGCTGTCGGCTACGAGCCGCTCCAGGGCGTCCTTCAGGCGCCGCAGCAGCCCCGGGCCGCGCTGTGCACTCGGAGCATGCTTCCCGTGCACGTGGGTGGCTACGCCCTCGGCCACGATGAAGCCGCCCACGGCATCAGCCGCGGTACCGGTGCCAACCATCCCCGGAGCCGCAGCCATCGGGGGGTTGTAGTGGCGGTCGCACAGCCGCTCGCCGCTGGGCCCCGTGGCACTGGCTTCCATCCGGCACTTCGAGCACCTCATGACGACCTGCCTTCCCCCGGAACGCCGTCGGCCCCGGTAGGCAATTCTACCAGCGTGGAACTCGGCAGACCCGGGATTCAGTCGTCGGCAGGGACCACCTCACCCGAGCGGGCCGGGTCGAGCGCGAGCAGCCCAGCACGCTCCGGAAGCGGGGGAGGAGTACCGCCCCATGCGGGACAGAGGTCCTTGAAGTCGCACCAGTCACACAGCTTGGAGGTGCGCGGGCGCCAGTCACCGGTGCGTGCGGCGTTCGCCACGGCATCCCAGATGGCCCGCACGTTGCGCTCGACCCCGCGCAGGTCACGCTCGTCAGGGGAGTAGCGCACCACCTCGCCGTTGCCGAGGTAGACGAGCTGGAGCAGCGCCGGGATCGTGCCGTGGATGCGCCACAGCACCAGCGCGTAGAACTTCATCTGGAACAGGGCCTTGGCCTCGAAGAGCTCGCTCGGGGAACGGCCGGTCTTGTAGTCGACGACCCGCATGGCCCCGTCCGGGGCGACGTCGAGCCGGTCGACGTACCCGCGCAGGGTGAGCCCCTCCACCTCGGCCTCGACGTAGAGCTCGCGCGCGGCCGGCTCGAGGCGGGTCGGGTCCTCGAGGGTGAACCACTGCTCGACCAGGGCCCCGGCAGCGGCATACCAGCCCTGCTCGGTGAGCTGCTCGTCGTCCTCGATCATCGTCGCGAGCTCGGGCCGCTCCTCGACCAGCGCCTGCCAGCGCGGTTCGACCAGGGCCAACGCCGCCTCGGGGGTGCGCTCCTGCGCCGGAAGGTCGAAGAGGTGCTCGAGCACCGCGTGCACCAACGTGCCGCGGGCCGCAGCAGGGGAGGGCGGACCCTCCAGCTTGTCGATCGTGCGGAAGCGGTAGAGCAGGGGGCACTGCTTGAAGTCCGCGGCGCGGCTCGGGGACAGTGCGGGATTCATGGGGCACACGCTATGCCGAGCCACCGACACCGGTGCCACGGCATCCACAGCCTCGGCACCCACGCCAACGGCATCAGTCCTCGGGCTGGTACCCCAGGTTCGGCCCCAGCCAGCGCTCGGCCGTGCGCAGGTCCCAGCCCTTGCGCTCGGCGTAGGACTCCACCTGGTCGCGCCCGAGCCGGCCAACGACGAAGTACTGGCTGTCAGGGTGGGCGAAGTACCACCCCGACACCGACGCACCGGGCCACATGGCCATCGACTCGGTGAGCCGGATGCCGGTGCGCTCCTCCCCACCGAGCAGCGCCATGAGCGTCTCCTTCTCGGTGTGCTCGGGGCAGGCCGGGTAGCCCGGCGCTGGCCGGATGCCGGCGTAGCGCTCGTGGATCAGGTCGTCCATCGACTGGTGCTCGTCGGGTGCGTACCCCCACAGCTCACGGCGAACCTTCTCGTGCAGCCGCTCGGCAAAGGCCTCGGCAAGGCGGTCGGCCAACGACTCGAGCAGGATCGCCGAGTAGTCGTCCAGGTCGGCCTTGAACGCCAGGAGACGCTCCTCCAACCCCAACCCGGCGGTCACGGAGAAGGCGCCGACGTGGTCGGCGATACCGGTCTCCTTCGGGGCGATGAAGTCGGACAGGCACTTGTTCGACACCCCCTCACGGTGCTGACCCTGCTGACGCAGCCCGCGCAGGGTGGTGAGCACGGTGGTGCGTGCCTCGTCGGCATAGACCTCGATGTCGTCGCCCACCCCGTTCGCCGGGAAGATCCCGACCACCCCGCGAGCGTGGACCCAGCGCTCGCGCTCCATCCGGTCGAGCATCGCGTTGGCGTCGGCCAGCAGCGACCGCGCCTGCTCCGACGTCGCGGCGTTGTTCAACACGTCGGGGTAGCGGCCCTTGATCTCCCAGGCCCCGAAGAACGGCGTCCAGTCGATGTAGGGCCTCAGCTCGGCCAGGGGGAAGTCCTCGAAGACCCGGGTGAACTGGGTCGCGGCCCGGTGCCAGTGTGCATCGGGACGACCGGACCACCGGTCGGCGCTCTGCTGCGCCAGCAGGTGGGGCCGCATCGGACGGTAGGAGGCCCAGTCGAGCACGGGCCGGTTCGCCCGGGCCTGCTCCAGCGAGGCCAGCGGCCGCTCGCCGGCCTTGGCGGCGTGCCGTGCCCGGATCGCGTCGAAGTCGGCGCTCACGCCGTCGAGGAAGGCACCCCGCTGCTCGTCGGACAGCAGCTGGCTGACCACGGGCACCGAGCGCGACGCGTCCTTCACCCAGACCACCGGCCCGTGGTACTTCCCGTCGACCTTCACGGCCGTGTGGGCCCGTGAGGTCGTCGCCCCGCCGAGCAGCAGCGGGATCTCGAAGCCCTGACGCTCCATCTCGGCCGCGACCCGCACCATCTCGTCCAGGCTCGGGGTGATCAGACCGGACAACCCGATGATGTCGGCCCCGACCTCCTTCGCGGTGTCGAGGATCTTCTGGGTCGGCACCATGACCCCGAGGTCGATGACGTCGTAGTTGTTGCACTGCAGCACCACACCCACGATGTTCTTGCCGATGTCGTGCACGTCGCCCTTGACCGTGGCCGTGACGACCAGGCCCTTGCTCTTCAGGCGGGCGGCCTCGTCCTTCTCCGCCTCGATGTACGGGATGAGGTGGGCCACCGCCTTCTTCATGACCCGCGCCGACTTCACGACCTGCGGCAGGAACATCTTGCCGTCGCCGAAGAGGTCACCGACGACGTTCATGCCGTCCATGAGCGGCCCCTCGATCACCTCGAGCGGACGCCCACCCGCAGCGGCGATCTCGAGGCGCAACTCCTCGGTGTCGTCGACGACGAACTCGTCGAGCCCCTTGACCAGCGCGTGCGTGATCCGTTCGCGCACCGGCAGCGAGCGCCACTGCTCGGCCGCCGCATCGGCCACCTCCCCGCTGCCGCGGTACTCCTCGGCGATCTCGAGAAGGCGGTCCGCGGCATCCGGACGGCGGTTGAGCACGACGTCCTCGATCGCGTCGCGCAACCTCTCGTCGACGGTGTCGTACACCTGGAGGGCCCCGGCGTTGACGATCCCCATGTCCATCCCGGCCTTGATGGCGTGGAAGAGGAACACGGCGTGGATGGCCTCGCGCACGACGTTGTTGCCGCGGAAGCTGAACGAGACGTTGGAGACACCCCCGGACACCAGGGCGTGCGGCAGGTTCTCCTTGATCCACGCCGTGGCCGAGATGAAGTCGATGCCGTAGGCCGCGTGCTCCTCGATGCCCGTGGCCACCGCGAAGATGTTCGGGTCGATGATGATGTCCTCGGCCGGGAAGCCGACCTCGTCGACGAGCAACCGGTAGGCGCGGCCACAGATCTCGCGGCGCCGCTCGAGGTTGTCGGCCTGCCCCTGCTCGTCGAACGCCATGACGACCACCGCGGCGCCGTACTTGCGCGCGAGCCTGGCCTGGTCGAGGAACGCCGCCTCGCCCTCCTTCATGGAGATCGAGTTGATGATCGGCTTGCCCTGGGTGACCTTGAGCCCGGCCTCGATGACCTCCCATTTGCTCGAGTCGATCATCAGCGGCACCCGGCAGATGTCGGGCTCGGTCGCGATGAGCTTGAGGAAGCGGTCCATCGCCGCGACCCCGTCGATCATGCCCTCGTCCATGTTGACGTCGATGACCTGCGCGCCGGCCTCCACCTGCTGGCGGGCGACCCCGAGAGCGGTGGGGTAGTCCTCCTCGGTGATGAGCCGTCGGAACCGCGCCGACCCGGTGATGTTGGTGCGCTCGCCGACGTTGACGAAGAGGCTGTCACCGTCGATGACGCACGGCTCCAGACCGGCCAGGCGCAGCGCGGGGGGCACGTCGGCTGGTGGCCGCGGCACGCCGTGGGATGCCGCCTGCGCGATCGCCGCGATGTGGTCCGGCGTGGTGCCGCAGCAGCCCCCGACGATGTTGACCAGGCCAGATGCCGCGAACTCACCGACGACGCGCGCCATCGCCTCGGGTGTCTCGTCGTACTCACCGAAGGCGTTGGGCAGCCCGGCGTTGGGGTGCGCGGAGACGAAGCAGTCGGCGATCCGGGACAGCTCGGCGACGTAGGGACGCAGCTCGCCGGCACCGAGGGCGCAGTTCAGGCCGATGGCCAGCGGGCGGGCGTGGCGCACCGAGTACCAGAAGGCCTCGGTGACCTGGCCGGAGAGGGTGCGCCCGGACGCGTCGGTGATGGTTCCCGAGATCATCACCGGCCAGCGGCGCCCGTGCTCCTCGAACAGGGTCTCCAGGGCGTAGATCGCCGCCTTGGCATTCAGGGTGTCGAAGATCGTCTCGACGAGAAGCACGTCGGCACCGCCGTCGACGAGCCCTCGCGCCTGCTCGAGGTAGGCCTCGACGAGCTCGTCGAAGGTGACGTTGCGGGCCCCGGGGTCGTTGACGTCGGGGGAGATGGATGCCGTGCGGTTCGTCGGTCCCAGCGTCCCGAGGACGTACCGCGGGCGGTCCGGGGTGCGGGCCGTCATCGCGTCGCACTCGGCGCGCGCGAGCGCGGCCGCCGCGACGTTGAGCTCGTAGGCGACGTCCTGCATGCCGTAGTCGGCCAACGAGATCCGCTGCGCGTTGAAGGTGTTGGTCTCGAGCAGGTCCGAGCCCGCTTCGAGGTAGGCCCGGTGGATGGCGGTGATGATGTCGGGCTGGGTGAGCGCCAACAGGTCGTTGTTGCCCTGTTGGTCGTCCTGGTGGTCGGCGAACCGGTCGCCCCGGTAGTCGGCCTCGGACAGCCCGTACCCCTGGATCATCGTGCCCATCGCCCCGTCGAGCACGAGGACCCGCTCGCGCAGGGCGGCGGTGAGGTCGGAGGTGGCGTCCGGGCGGTGGGCAGCAGTCACGTCGAGTCGTCTCAGTCAGGGTTGAACGGGCAAGGGCAAGTATGGCGCGACCTCACGTAGGGTCCGTGGCATGCCCGATCCGCAAGCACCATCCGGCTCGATCCGGCTCGGCCGGGTTGCCGGGGTGCCGGTCTACCTGGACCGCACCTGGCTGATCCTCGGTGCCTTCATCGCGTGGACGGGCTGGCAGGCCGGCCGTGACCTCGGGACGACGACGGGGATCGCGTATGCCGGGTGGCTCGTCCTCGGCATCCTGACCGCCGTGCTGGGGCACGAGATCGCGCACGCCGTGGCCGGACGGATGCTGGGTTTTCGCGTGCACCGCATCGTCGCCACGCTGTGGGGTGGGCACACGTCCTACGACGGAACCGGGTCGACCCCGGGACGGGCTGCGGCGATCGCCGTGAGCGGCCCGCTGGCCAACCTCGGCCTCGCGGGGATCGGCTGGATCGGCCTTCAGGCGCTGACCGGGCCGGTGGCGCAGTTCGTGCTCTGGTGGTTCGTGGCCATCAACCTCCTGCTCGCCGCGTTCAACCTCCTGCCCGGCCTTCCACTGGACGGTGGGCAGGTCGTGCACTCCCTGGTGTGGAAGGTCAGCGGTCGGCGGGACACGGCGCTCCTCGTCGCCGGCTGGCTGGGTCGCCTCCTCACCGTCGCGGTCGTCGTGTTCTTCGCCGTCCTACCCGTGGTCCAGGGCGTCGTCGACCCCTTCCGGCTGCTCCTGGTCGCCGTGATGGCGTGGGTCCTGTGGTCCGGCGCCACGGCGGCGCTGCGTCGAGCCCCCTTCGAGCGGCTGCTCGACCGGCTCGACGCCGAGGAGGTCATCGAGCCGGTCGGGATCGTGCGCGCCGACACGCCCGTCGGCCACCTGGTCGGGGCTGACCGCCGCCTGCTCGCCCTCGACGACCGCGGGGTGCCGATCCTGCTGGTGCCGACGGCATCCGCCGACGCCCCCGACCTCACCACCCTCGACCCGGCCACCCCGGTGTCCTCCCTCCTCGTGCGGCTGCCCGACACCTCACTCATCGAGCTCGCCCCCGGTGCCAGCGTCGAGCCGCTGCTGCGTGCGATGGCGCTGTCCGGCAACGGGGTGGTCGTCGTCGTCTCGAACGGTGCGGTGCGGGGCCTCGTCACCGCTGACCGCCTCAACGCCGTGGCCGAACGCCACCTGCGTCGCAACTAGACTCCCCGCCCATGACCTCACCGACCGGCGCCGAGCTGCGGCGTGGCCCCTTCACCGCGGGCGAGCGCGTCCAGCTGACCGACCCCAAGGGCCGCATGCACACCATCGCCCTGGCCCCGGGCAAGCAGTTCCACACCCACCGGGGGTACCTCGCCCACGACGACCTGATCGGTGCCCCTGACGGCTCGACGATCAAGAACACCGCCGGCGTCGAGTACCTCGCGCTGCGCCCGCTGCTCGCCGACTACGTGATGTCGATGCCCCGGGGCGCCGCGGTGATCTATCCCAAGGACGCCAGCCAGATCGTCATGATGGCCGACATGTTCCCGGGTGCGGTCGTCGTCGAGGCCGGGGTCGGCTCCGGAGCGCTGTCGATGTCGCTGCTGCGGGCCGTCGGCGAGACCGGTCGGGTGCACTCGTTCGAGCGTCGGGAGGACTTCGCCGAGATCGCCAAGGCCAACGCCCGCGAGTACTTCGGCGGTGACCACCCCGCGTGGACCGTCACCGTCGGTGACCTCGTCGAGGCGCTGCCGCGCACGGTGGAGAAGGCAAGCGTCGACCGGGTCGTGCTCGACATGCTGGCGCCGTGGGAGTGCCTCGAGGTCGTCGCCGACGCGCTCGCCCCGGGCGGAGTGCTGCTCTGCTACGTGGCGACAGCCACCCAGTTGTCCAAGGTTGCCGAGGCCATGCGCGACGCCGACCTGTTCACCGAGCCACAGGCTTGGGAGACGCTGGTGCGCGGCTGGCACCTCGAAGGCCTGGCCGTCCGTCCGCAACACCGGATGCACGGGCACACCGGGTTCCTCATCACCACCCGCCGCCTCGCACCGGGGGTCACGCCCCCGCTGCGCAAGCGCCGCCCGGGCAAGGGGTACGTCACGGGCGAGGAGGCGACCGAGCAGGACTGGACCCCCGAGGCCATCGGCGAGCGGGTCCCCTCGGACAAGCGCGTGCGCCGCGTCGTGCGTTCGGTGACCGACACCTCACCGCTTCCGTGACGCACGCGGGTTATCGTCGACCATGAGCACCGACGAGCCCACGGCCGAGCAGGCGGGCACCCGCGAGAGCCTCGAGGCCCAGCGGGAGTCACTCGAGGCCGAGATCACCGCCCTGCGCGCCCAGGGGCAGGCCAGGCCCGCCCAGCTGCGCACCCTCGAACGTGACCTCGCCGGGCTGCGGTCCCAGCTCGCGACGATGTCCGCGCAGAACGAACGACTGGTGCGCACGCTTCGGGACGCCCGGGAGCAGATCGTCACGCTGAAGTCCGAGGTCGACCGGCTCGCCCAGCCCCCCGCCGCCTACGGCATCGTCATCGAGACCTTCGAGGACGGCACCGCCGACATCCTGACGAGCGGGCGCAAGATGCACGTCGCCGTCAGCCCTTCGCTCGACGCGGACACCCTCCAGGCCGGCCGCGAGGTCATGCTCAACGAGGCGATGAACGTCGTCGCGGTGCACGGGTACGAGACCGTGGGCGAGATCGTGCTCTGCAAGGAGGTCCTGGAGGACGGTCGAGTGCTCGTCGTCGCCCAGGCCGACGAGGAGCGCGTCTGCCGGATGGCGGCCTCCCTCGACGGTGAGACCGTGCGCGCCGGCGACGCCCTGCTGCTGGAGTCGCGCTCGGGGTTCGTCTTCGAGCGGATCCCCAAGGCCGAGGTCGCCGACCTCGTGCTCGAGGAGGTCCCCGACATCGACTACACCGACATCGGTGGGCTGAGCGGGCAGATCGAGGCCATCCGGGACGCCGTCGAGCTGCCCTACCTGCACCCCGACCTCTACACCGAGCACCAGCTCAAGCCCCCGAAGGGGGTGCTGCTCTACGGCCCGCCCGGCTGTGGGAAGACGATGATCGCCAAGGCGGTCGCGGCCTCGCTGGCCCGCAAGGTCGCCGAGAAGGAGGGCCGCGAACCCGGCAAGTCCTTCTTCCTCAACATCAAGGGCCCCGAGCTGCTCAACAAGTACGTCGGCGAGACCGAGCGGCACATCCGGCTGATCTTCCAGCGGGCCCGCGAGAAGTCCAACGAGGGCTACCCGGTCGTCGTGTTCTTCGACGAGATGGAATCGCTGTTCCGCACGCGCGGGTCGGGTGTCTCCTCCGACGTCGAGACGACGATCGTGCCGCAGCTGCTCTCCGAGATCGACGGCGTCGAAGGGCTCGAGCACGTCATCGTGATCGGTGCCTCGAACCGCGAGGACATGATCGACCCGGCCATCCTGCGGCCGGGGCGCCTGGACGTGAAGATCAAGATCGAGCGCCCCGACGCCGAGGCTGCCCGTGAGATCTTCGCGAAGTACCTCGTCGAGACCCTGCCGCTGCACCCCGACGACGTCGCCCAGAACGGCGGCTCGGAGCAGGCGACCGTGCAGGCCATGATCGACGCCGTGGTGCTGCGGATGTACACCGAGGAGGAGGAGAACCGCTTCCTCGAGGTGACCTACGCCGGTGGTGACAAGGAGATCCTGTACTTCAAGGACTTCAACTCCGGCGCGATGATCCAGAACATCGTCGACCGCGCGAAGAAGATGGCGATCAAGGACTTCCTCGACACCGGTCAGCGGGGTCTGCGGGTCGAGCACCTGCTCCAGTCGTGCACCGACGAGTTCCGCGAGAACGAGGACCTCCCGAACACGACGAACCCCGACGACTGGGCGCGCATCTCCGGCAAGAAGGGTGAGCGGATCGTCTACATCCGCACGCTCATCAAGACCAAGGAGGGCACCGAGCCCGGCAAGTCGATCAACACGGTCGCCAACACCGGCCAGTACCTGTGATTCGCGGTGCCTGACCACTGACCCTCAGGGGCAGGCCTGCCGTCAGGCGACGAGGCGGGCAATCAGTCGCCAGCCGAGGAGCATCAGCGACAGCACGGTGGTCGCGACGATCACGAACGAGGCAGCAGTGCCGTCGCCGATGACCCGGCGCAGCAGCATGCCCACGACCACGGTGCACACGAGCACGACCGCGCCGAACGCCAGGTCGCGCGGCCCGGCATCCAGGGTCAGGCTGGCGACCAACCAGCCGGCCGCGGTCCCGGCGACGAAGGGCGCGGCGGTGCGCAGCACCCCGAGCACGTCGAGACCCTCGGCGTGCGAGCGCCGACCGAGGGCAGCGAAGACGACGACGAGAGCGACGTCGAGGACCGCCGGCAGGGCCCGGCTCACGAGCCCACCCGGTCGAACAGCGTGCTCTGCCGCGGCGGGGCGTGCGTGGGGTCGACGCCGTCGAACAGGCTCGACACCGACTCGCCCTCGTGGATGCGCTTGATGGCCTCGGCGAACAGCCCGGCCACCGAGCGCACCCGCAGCTCCGGCCAGTCCTTGGGAGCGGGCACGGTGTCGGTGGTGACAACCTCGGTGATCATGTCGTGACCGCGCAGCCGTTCGACGGCCCGGCCGGCGAACAGGCCGTGGGTCGTCGCGACGGCTGCCTCGGTGACGCCGTGGTCGGCCAGGCGGTCGAGCAGCTCGATGATGGAGCCGCCCGTGGCGATCTCGTCATCGAGCACGATGGCCCGCTTGCCCTCGACGTCGCCGACGATGGAGTCGATGACGACGGTGTCGTCGCCGAGCCGGCGCTTTGACCCGGCAGCGACGGGCAGACCGAGCAGCCGCGAGAACTGGGTGGCGTCCTTGGCGTTCCCGAGGTCGGGGGAGACGACGACGGTGTTGTCGAGGTCCTGCTCGCGGAAGTGGTCGGCGAGCACCCCGAGTGCGGTGAGGTGGTCCACCGGCACGGAGAAGAAGCCGTGCACCTGCGGGGCGTGCAGGTTCATCGTGAGCACGCGGTCGGCACCCGCGGTCGAGATCAGGTCAGCCACGAGCCGGCCTCCGAGCGAGATGCGCGAGGCGTCCTTCTTGTCGCTGCGGGCATAGGCGTAGTGGGGGATCACCGCGGTGATCATGCCCGCGGAGGCGCCCTTGGCGGCATCGATCATGAGCAGCAGCTCCATGAGCGAGTCCTGCGTCGGGGGCACGAGGGGCTGGACGATGTAGACGTCGCGCTGGCGGCAGTTCGCCAGCAGCTGGGCCTGGAGGCAGTCGTTGCTGAACCGGCTGAGCGCCGTCTGCGACAGCTCCACCCCGAGTTCGTCGCAGATGCGGTGGGCCAGGGGCTCGTGGGCCGACCCGGAGAAGACGACGACCTCGCGCATGTGCGCAGCCTAGTGCTCAGCCCGCTGCCGACAGGGCGCTTCGCACCTCGGTTGCGAGCTCCCACCGGTGCTGTCGCCCCACCGCCGGTGCCGCCCCCGGCATCGACGCGAAGCCGTGGGGAACCTTGAGGTAGTTCGTCAGCCGGGCCGACACACCGGCTGCCTGCAGGGCCTCGGCGTACCGGATGCCGTCGTCGCGCAGCGGGTCGAGGTCGGCCGTCTGCACCAGTGCGGGCGGGAGACCGTCCAGCCGACCGAACAGCGGTGACACGAGCGGGTCGCGCCGGTCGTGGCCCGGGCCGAGGTAGTGGTCGCGAAAGGTCACCATCGACCGTCTGGTGAGGATGGGCGCGTGCGCGTTCTGCTGCACCGAGGGTGAGCTCATCGTGGCGTCGGTCGCAGGATAGATCAGGGCCTGGTGTCGAATCCTGGTGTCGCCGTGGTCGCGCAGCACCTGGGCGACCACGGCCGCGAGGTTGCCGCCCGCCGAGTCACCGGCCACGGCCATGCGCGAGGTGTCGGCGTGCAGGACGTCACCGTGCACCCCCACCCAGGTCGTGGCGTCCACGCAGTCGTTCACCGCCACCGGGGCGCGGTGCTCGGGCGCCATCCGGTAGTCGACCGAGACGACGACCGCCCCCACCTGCGCCGCGAGGAAGGTGCAGATCGGGTCGTAGTCGACGACGTTGCCGAGCACCCAGCCGCCGCCGTGGAACCACATGATGACCGGCACGGCGGTACGGCTGTCCCGCAGGGTGCGGGGTCGGTAGATCCGCAGCGGGATCTCGTGGTCGTCGCGGGCAGGTGCCGTGCCGAAGGTGATGCCGACCGCCGGGTCCGGGCGCCCCGTCACCCACGACAGGAGGGGATGGGTGGGCCGCACCGCGGTGCGCGCCCGGTGGATGCCGTCGTGGTCCAGTGCCTCGATGGGCGGGCCACGATGGGTCGCCGCGAACGAGATCGCGGCGATGAGGGGGGAGACTCCGCGGTAGCTGCGCACGCGGTCAGTATGGTCGAGCCATGACGGTGCGCAGGGTGATGGGGATCGAGACCGAGTACGGAATCGTCGTCCCGGGGGATCCGAGCGCCAATCCCATGGTCGCCTCGGGCGACGTCGTCACGACGTACGCGACCTCACGCGGCATCCGACCGGCGAGGGCCAGCTGGGACTACGCCGACGAGGCGCCGCTGCGCGACGCCCGTGGTTTCGACATGGGCCGCGGGATCGCCCACCCCAGCCAGCTGACCGACGTCGAGGACCCGACGCTGGCCAACGTCGTGCTCACCAACGGTGCCCGGCTTTACGTCGACCACGCGCACCCCGAGTACAGCTCGCCCGAGGTGACGACTCCCCGGGACGCCGTCACGTGGGACCGCGCCGGCGAGCTCGTCATGCGCGAGGCCGTCGCCCGCCTGGCGACGATGCCGCCCGGCATCAACCTCTACAAGAACAACACCGACGGCAAGGGCTCGTCCTACGGCACGCACGAGAACTACCTGATGTCACGGGCCACCCCGTTCGCGAACATCGTGCGGCACCTGACGCCGTTCTTCGTCGTCCGACAGGTCATGTGCGGTTCCGGCCGCGTCGGCATCGGGGTCGATTCCCGTACCGCTGGCTACCAGCTGGCCCAGCGCAGCGACTTCTTCGAGGTCGAGGTCGGCCTGGAGACGACCCTGAAGCGCCCGATCATCAACACCCGCGACGAGCCGCACGCGGTGGCCGACCGCTACCGCCGCCTGCACGTCATCATCGGCGACGCCAACCACGCCGACGTGGCGAACCTGCTCAAGATGGGCACGACGTCCCTCGTGCTCGCCATGATCGAGGCGGATGCCGTGGGCGCCGACCTCTCCGTGCGCCGCCCGGTGGCCACGCTGCACGCCGTGTCCCACGACCCGACGCTGAAGACCACGATCGAGCTCGTCGACGGCCGCCGGATGACCGCCCTCGACCTGCTGTGGGAGTACCACGACCGTGCGGCGGCCTTCGTCGAGCACACCTCTGGTGGCGAGCCCGACCCGGACACCGTCGAGGTGATGCACTGGTGGGGCACGGTGCTCGACCGGCTCTCGCGCGATCCCATGGAGGCCCGCCGCGAGGTCGACTGGGTCGCCAAGCTCGCCGTGCTCGAGGGGTACCGCGGGCGCGACTCCCTCGGGTGGGGTGACCCGCGGCTCAAGGCCGTGGACCTCCAGTGGTCCGACGTGCGGGCGGACCGGGGGCTGGCGCACCGACTCGCCGCCACCGGCCGTCTCGAGATGCTCGTCGAGGAGGATGCCGTGCGCGCGGCGGTCACGCAGGCCCCCACCGACACCCGGGCGTGGTTCCGGGGTGAGTGCCTGCGGCGCTTCCCGGACGACGTCGTGGCGGCCTCCTGGGACTCGGTGATCTTCGACGTCCGGGGCCAGCGCACCCTCCAGCGGGTTCCCATGCTCGAACCGCTGCGCGGAACCGAGGCCGGGGTGGGCGATCTGGTCCGCAACGCTCCGGACGCCGCCGCGCTGCTGGCGGCCCTGGCACGCAGCAGCCAGGCGTCGGGCGACTAGGCTCGATCCAGTCTCACGCACACACGAGGGAGCACCATGGCCGGCCAGGAGCAGATCAAGCCACAGCGTCGCGATGACGGCGGCCCCGACGACGCCCCCGAGGCGGCGACCGCGGCACCCGTCATCAGCACGAGCGAGATCGACGACATCCTCGACGAGATCGACGGGGTGCTGGAGTCCAACGCCGAGGAGTTCGTTCGCGGCTTCGTCCAGAAGGGTGGCCAGTGACCCGCGACGCCGACGGTGGACGCCTTCCCACGGCATACCTCGTGCCCGGTTCGTCGTCGTTCACCGAGTTCCTGTCCGCCCACGCACCGAGCCTGCTGCCCTCCGGACGGGGCCTGCCCGCAGGTGCCGCGATCGACGCACCCCACGGAACGACGATCGTCTCGCTGACCTACGACGGGGGCGTCGTCATGGCCGGTGACCGCCGGGCCACCATGGGCAACCTCATCGCGAACCGTGACATGGACAAGGTCTTCGCGACCGACGAGTTCAGCCTCGTCGGCATCGCCGGCACGGCCGGGCTGGCCATCGAGCTCGTCAAGCTGTTCCAGGTCGAGCTCGAGCACTACGAGAAGATCGAGGGCGCCCTGATGTCCCTCGAGGGCAAGGCCAACCGGCTCGCGTCGATGATCCGCAGCAACCTCGGCATGGCGATGCAGGGTCTGGCCGTGGTGCCGCTGTTCGCCGGTTTCGACCCCGGCGCGGGCACCGGCCGGATCTTCTCCTACGACGTGACCGGCGGGTGCTACGAGGAGCACGACCACCACAGCGTCGGCTCGGGCTCGCTGTTCGCCCGCGGCGCCCTGAAGAAGCTCTACCGCCGGTCCGGCACGGTCGGCGACGCGGTGCGCTGCGCCGTCGAGGCCCTCTACGACGCCGCCGACGACGACTCCGCCACGGGAGGTCCGGACGTCGGCCGCCGGATCTGGCCCTCCGTCGGCATCGTCGACGACTCCGGCGCCCGCTTCCTGCTCGACGACGAGATCGCCCCCGTCGTCGACGCGATCATCGCCGCGCGCGTCAACAACCCCGGAGGTGCCCGATGACCGCCGGGATGCCGTTCTACGTCTCGCCCGAGCAGCTCATGAAGGACCGGGCCGACTTCGCCCGCAAGGGCATCGCGCGCGGCCGCTCGGTCATCGTCCTCGCCTACGACAACGGCATCGCGTTCGTCGCCGAGAACCCGAGCCGGGCGCTGCACAAGGTCTCCGAGATCTACGACCGGATCGCCTTCGCCGCCGTCGGCAAGTACAACGAGTTCGAGAACCTGCGGGTTGCCGGGGTGCGGTACGCCGACCTGCGGGGGTACTCTTACGACCGCTCGGACGTCACCGCCCGTGGCCTGGCCAACGCCTACGCGCAGACACTGGGCACGGTGTTCACCCAGGAGTCCAAGCCCTACGAGGTCGAGATCGTCGTCGCCGAGGTCGGCACCAGCCCGGACACCGATCAGGTGTACCGCCTCACCTACGACGGGTCCGTCGCCGACGAGCACGGATTCGTCGCCATGGGCGGGGGAGCGGAGCAGATCGAGACCGGACTGCGAGAGCAGTGGCGCGCCGGGTTGCACCTCTCGGAGGCGTTGACCCTCGCCGTCGGCCTGCTCGGCACCGATCCGGCCGGGGGTCCGGCCCGTGAGCTCAGCTCGTCGCAGCTCGAGGTGGCCGTGCTGGACCGGCACCGGCCGCGGCGCACCTTCCGACGGATCACCGGCCCGCTGCTCGAGCGCCTGCTGAGCAGCGAGGACCCCACCCGTGACGTCCCCGCCGCCGATGACGCCAGTTCGGTGCGCGATGCGAGCACCAACCCACAGACCCAGCGCCCCGAGCAGGACGGCACGCCCACGTGAGCACCCCCGGCGGGCGCCGCATCTTCGGCATCGAGAACGAGTACGGCATCACCTGCTCGGCCGGGGGCCAGCGCACCCTGACGCCCGACGAGGTGGCGCGCTACCTCTTCCGCAAGGTCGTCGCCTGGGGCCGGTCGAGCAACGTCTTCCTCACCAACGGGTCGCGGCTCTACCTCGACGTCGGTTCCCACCCCGAGTACGCCACCGCCGAGTGCGACTCGGTTCGCCAGGTCGTGGCCCACGACAAGGCGGGGGAGCGGATCGTCGAAGGGCTTGTCGTCGACGCCCAGCAGCGGCTGCGCGAGGACGGCGTCGTCGGCGACATCTACGTCTTCAAGAACAACACCGACTCCGTGGGCAACTCCTACGGCTGCCACGAGAACTACCTCGTGCGCCGGGCCGGGGAGTTCTCCTCGATCTCCGACACCCTGCTGCCGTTCCTCATCAGCCGCCAGATCACCTGTGGTGCAGGCAAGCTCGTTGCCACCTCCAAGGGCGCGACCTATGCCGTCAGCCAGCGGGCCGACCATATCTGGGAGGGCGTGTCCTCGGCCACGACACGCAGCCGCCCCATCATCAACACCCGCGACGAACCGCACGCCGACGCCGAGCACTACCGCCGGCTGCACGTCATCGTCGGCGACTCCAACATGAGCGAGACCACGACGATGCTCAAGGTGGGCTCGGCCGACCTGGTGCTGCGGATGATCGAGGCGGGTGTCGTCCAGCGTGACCTCACCCTGGAGAACCCCATCCGCGCGATCCGCGAGATCTCCCACGACCGCACGGGGCGGCGGCTGGTCCGCCTGGCCAACGGCCGCCAGATGAGCGCCCTGGAGCTCCAGGGGGAGTACTACGCCAAGGCCTGCGAGTTCCTCGAGCGTGAGGGCGCGACCGACCCGCTGCACGAACGAGTCCTCGAGCTGTGGGGGCGCACGCTGCGGGCCGTGGAGAGCGACGACCTCAGCCTCGTCGACACCGAGATCGACTGGGTCATCAAGTACCGGTTGCTCGACGACTACGCGACCCGCAACGGACTGCCCCTCGAGCACCCCCGGCTGGCCCAGATCGACCTCGCCTACCACGATATCGATCGCAGCAGGGGGCTGTTCTACCTGCTCCAGCGGCGCGGCCGGGCCGCCCGGGTCGTCAGCGACCCCGAGGTCTTCTCGGCCAAGGTCAACCCGCCGCCGACGACCCGGGCCAAGCTGCGCGGCGACTTCATCCGGGCGGCGCAGGCCAACCGTCGGGACTTCACCGTCGACTGGGTGCACCTCAAGCTCAACGACCAGGCTCAGCGCACGGTCTTGTGCAAGGACCCGTTCCTCGCGCAGGACGCCCGCGTCGAGCGCCTCATCGAGGGTATGACCGCCTGATCGACGCGGCCGGTGAGCGGAGGTGACGCGAACGGCATCCAGCGTCCTCCCAGCCGCCGATGTGCAACCTCACAAGGGCCGCAGTTATCGTGGATGACCGTTGCCCGCTGCCGGGCAGCACCCCCGACCGAAGGTTCCACACGTGTCACGTCGCGTCACCACCACCCTGTCCGCCGCCGCCCTGGCCTGCGCCCTCGTCCTCAGCGGATGCGGCGAGGAGAGCGCACCGAGCGCCAACACCTCCGCTGCGCTGAGCGCCATCACCGTCGAGGGAACTGACGCCAAGACCGCGCCCACCGTGAAGGTCGACGCGCCGGTCACCGTGACCAAGACCGAGTCCAAGGTGCTGACCGAGGGCACCGGCGAGGCCATCACCAAGGACGACCTCGTGTCGATCCAGGCGATCATCCTCAACGGCACCGACGGCAAGCAGGCCCACAGCACGTGGGAGACCGGCCCCGTGGGGCTCGACCTCGGCGCGCAGGACCTGTTCGGATCCTTCAAGAGCCAGCTCCCGGGCAAGAAGATCGGCTCACGGGTGCTCATCACGTCCACGCCGGCCGACGCGTTCGGCGAGCAGGGCAACCCCGACCTGGCGATGAAGGCCGACGACCCCGTGGTGTTCGTCGTCGACGTCGTCGGTGCGACCAAGGTCCTCGCGCAGGCCGAGGGCACCGCGGTGCCGCCCAAGGCGGGTCTGCCGACCGTGACGATGAACGAGGGCAAGCCCGCGACCATCACCGTCCCCAAGGGCGCCAAGGCCCCGGCCAAGACCGTCGTCCAGCCGCTCATCACCGGCAAGGGCGCCGAGGTCAAGGCGGGCCAGACCGTGCGCGTCGCCTACACCGGTGCACTGCTCAAGGACGGCAGCGTCTTCGACTCGAGCGCGAGCCGCCCGGAGCAGCCCTACTTCGACTTCGCCGCCGGTCAGGGGCAGGTCATCTCGGGCTGGGACAAGAGCATCGTGGGTCAGAAGGTCGGCAGCCGACTCCTGCTCGTCATCCCGCCGGCCGAGGGCTACGGCGAGGCCGGCAGCCCGCCGAAGATCGCCGGCACCGACACCCTCGTCTTCGTCGTCGACATCCTCGCCGCGTACTGACACCACTTGTACCGACCCCACTCTCGAACGAAAAGGACCACCCCATGAGCAGCCAGCCCACCCGCCCCGAGATCGACTTCCCGGGCGAGGTCCCGTCCGACCTCGTCATCGAGGACATCACCGTCGGCGACGGTGCCGAGGCCACCCCCGGCAGCACCGTGTCCGCGCACTACGTCGGCGTCGCCCACTCCACCGGCGAGGAGTTCGACGCCTCGTGGAACCGCGGCGCGCCGCTGGACTTCCGCCTCGGTGTCGGCATGGTCATCGCCGGGTGGGACCAGGGCATCGCGGGCATGAAGGTCGGCGGCCGGCGCAAGCTGACCATCCCGCCGCACCTGGGCTACGGCGAGCGTGGCGCCGGTGGCGCCATCGCCCCCGGCGAGACGCTGATCTTCGTCGTCGACCTCATGGACGTCCGCTGACCGCGGAGTCGGTCAACGCAGCAGCATGAACACCCGCGGCGGCAGCCGCGAGGAACGGGGCGGGGTCTGAGTCCAGACCCCGCCCCATCGTGCGCAGGGCGACCGGCGAGGTGTGCAGCGCCTCGAGCAGTCCGTCAGCGGGCACCTCGACCACCGAGAGCCGGGCCCGCGCCGTGTCCACCAGGGTTCGCAGCTGCTCGCGCACGAGCGCGTCGAGCTCGGCATCCGGCAGCGTGGTCACGGGGACGTCCGCCGCGGTGAGCAGGGCGCGGCCGTAGGCCGTGCGGCTGTGGTGGCTGATCCCGCGGTGCCGCTCTCGCAGGTCGGCCCCCGACACGCGCAGCGACGCGATTCCGTGTCCGCCGAGCACCTCGGCGGCGTGCAGGGCGTCGGCACACCCCACCCCGGAGTAGCCCCACCGCGTGCCGGTGCCCACGTTGCCCGGCCCCTGCGTCACGACGGCGACATCCGCACCGACGACGAACCGGGCCGCGAGCAGGCCGGTGTGCGTCGTCACCGCCTCGTGGTCGCCACCGAACGCCTGGCCGACGGTGATCGTCGACGCCAGCCACCCGGCATCCGCCAGGCCTGCGACGGCTCTCGAGAACGCCGCCGGGAGGGCGCCGCCGTCGGTCATGACGTAGGCGACCCGCGCGTGCGGGTGAGTGGATCGGATGCCGGCGAGCACCGCCGGGAGCGCGGAGTGCAGGTCCGCGACGACCACCGGCATCCCCGCCAGGTCGTCGGCGTCGGCGAGGTCAGCGTGGTGCGGGCTGTCCTGCTCGTCGACGGCGAGCAGCATCTGCTGCATCGGGGTGTAGCGCGCCTTGACGATGTGCCCGGGGCCGGTCTCGGGGTCCGCCGGCAGGTGGTCGGTGCGGGCCACGACGAACGCGAGCCCTCCCGTGCCCAGCCCACGCAGTAGGGCCGAGGCGTTGAGCAGGACCCGTTCGCCGACCGCCGGTTCACCGACCATCGCGGTGTATGCCAGTGCCCGAACGGGCGGATCGGCCGCCTCGTCGAGGGCCACGGAGTACTCCACGGCGCCCGGCCACCGACGCACCTGCTCGACCACGGTCCCGGCTCGCCACTGCATCACGCTCGGCAGCGTATCCGTCAGGTAGCGTCTGGCGGGTGAGCAACGAGCCCGGCGTGGGCGCCCCCTCGGCGGCACAGGTGAAGACCGAGCGACTGCTCAACCTCGTGCTGGTGCTGCTCTACACCCGTCGGCCGCTGCCGAAGGCGCAGATCCGCTCGCTCGTGCCGCAGTACGGGCAGTCGGCGTCGACCGAGGCCTTCGAGAGGATGTTCGAGCGCGACAAGGACGAGCTGCGCGAGCTCGGCATCCCGCTGGTCACCGAGGACATCGACCCGCTGCACGAGGACGAGCCCGGCTACCGCATCCACCAGCGCGAGTACGCCCTGCCCGACATCGCCTTCGAGCCCGACGAGCTCGCTGTCCTCGGGTTGGCGAGCCGCACCTGGGCGCAGGCGAGCCTGGCCGGGCCGGCCGCTGCCGCCCTGCGCAAGCTGCGCGCGGCCGGGGTCGAGCGCGACGTCGACGCGCTCATCGGCATCGAGCCGCGGCTGCGCACCACCGAACCCGCCTTCGACGCGGTCAAGGACGGTGTGCTGCGCCGGGTGGTGCTGACCTTCGGGTACCGGCGCCCCGAGGCGGCCGAGGTGCAGGTGCGCACGGTGCAGCCGTGGTCGCTCGTCTCCTGGCACGGGCGGTGGTACCTCAACGCCTTCGACCTCGAGCGCGAGGCTCCTCGCGTGTTCCGCCTCTCGCGGATCGTCGGCACCGTCAAGGCCTCGGGTCGGGCAGGTGCATTCGAGGTTCCCGAGGACCACGAGCCCCAGGCGATGGTCCGCCGGGTGGCGCGTCCGCAGACCCAACCGAGCCCGGCCGTGCTGCGCGTGCGCCGCGACACCGGGCACAGCCTGCGTCGCCGGGCCCGCACGGTCGGGTCCGTCGACGACACGTGGGACCTCGTCGACCTCGACCACGGCGACCTCGACGCCTTCGCCGAGGAGCTCGCCGGCTACGGCCCCGACGTCGTCGTCGAACAACCACCCGAGCTCGTCGACGCCGTCGTCGAGCGCCTGCGCGGGGCGCTGGCTGCCCACGGGGGGCGGGGCTGATGGCCGGGTTCGCGACCGAGAGCGCCACCGCGCGGCTGGCGCGCCTGCTGACGATGGTGCCGTGGCTGGTCAACCGTCAGGGCATCGACCTGCGTCAGGCGGCCGACGACCTCGGGGTCAGCGTCGAACAGCTCGAGGCCGACCTCAACCTGCTCTTCCTGTGCGGCTACGGCCAGATGCCCGACGAGCTCATCGAGGCCGACTGGGAGGAGGGCCGGGTCTTCGTCGGCAACGCCGAGACCATCGCCCGCCCCCTGCGGCTCGGGGTCGACGAGGCGGTCACCCTCATCGTGGGCCTGCGGGCGCTGCGCGAGGTGCCCGGTCTGGGCGACCGCGACGCGGTCGAGCGGGCCCTGGCCAAGCTCGAGGATGCCGCCGGGTCGGCTGCCGCTCCCGCCGCGCGGGTGCGGGCCGAGGTGGCCGACGGCGGTTCGTCGCAAGTGCTGGCCCGGGTGCGCCAGGCCGTCACCGACCGACGCCGCGTGCACCTGCGCTACCTCGTGCCGGCCCGCGACGAAGCCACCGAGCGCGACGTCGACCCCATGCGCGTCGTCGGCATGGACGGCCGGTGGTACCTCGAGGGCTGGTGCCACCGGGCGGGGGACACCCGGATGTTCCGGTTGGACCGCATCGAGGAGCTCACGGTCCTCGACCTCGACGGCACCCCACCGGCGCACGCCCGCGAACGTGACCTCTCGGAGGGCACCTTCCGCCCGGCGCCCGACGACCTCGTGGTCACGGTTCACCTGCTGCCGGGGGCGACCTGGGTGGCCGACTACTACCCGGTGGAGTCCAGCGAGGAGGTCCCGGCCGCGGACGGCGGCGGACTCATGGTGCGTCTGCGCACCGCGGACACCGCGTGGCTGCGGCGACTGATCTGGCGGCTCGGCGGGCGTGGTGTCGTCGTCGATCCGCCGGAGGTCGTCACCGAGGTGGCGGCCGGAGCCGCTGCCGCTCTCACTGCGTACGGGGAGGCCTGAGCGATGTTGCCCTGGTGGGGTTGGGTTCTGGTCTGGACGGTGCTGCTCGCCGCGTCGGCCGCGCTGATCGGTCAGCGGGCCTGGCGGGTGTGGGGGAGCGTGAAGGGCGTGAGCCGCGAGGCCGCGCGAGCCAGTGCCCTGGTCGCGGAGCTCGAGGCGCGAGCTGACGCGCTTCGCGACCTGGAGCCGGCGCCCCCGGCTGTCACCCAGCCTCCTCTCAGGATGCGCGAGGAGTATCGGGCGGGCAAGGCCGCGACACGGGCGGCCCGCCGTGCGCGCCGGGCGGAGCACCTGCCACCGTGGGCACGCGTAGACTGACCGACCAGACGCCACGGCGCCACCCCCGGCGTCCCACCATCAGCACAGGAGTTGCACCCCATGGGCAGGATCGGACCCACCGAGATCATCATCGTCGCGGTGCTCATCATCCTCATCTTCGGATGGAAGAAGCTTCCGGATGCCGCGCGCAGCCTCGGCCGTTCGGCGCGGGTGTTCAAGTCCGAGGTCGACGAGATGAAGAAGGAGTCCGAGGCCGCCAAGTCGGACGCCTCGACCACCACCGTCAAGGGTGAGCCCATCGAGCCGGCCTCCAGTGTCGACCGCGCGATCCCGACCACCGAGGGCAACGCCGTGCGTGAGAACGCACCGCGCACGGACAACCAGTCCGGCCCCGTGGCCTGACCTCACCACCCCTCACCTCACCACCACCCATGGCTCGTCTGCGCCGGCGCCCTCGTGACCCCGAAGGGCGGATGACGCTCGGCGAGCACTTTCGCGAGTTCCGACGTCGGCTGGTCATTTGTGCCGCGTCGGTGTTCGTCGCGGCCATCGTGGCCGGGTTCTACTACGGACCGATCTCTCGCTTTCTTCAGGCACCGTTCAATGCCTACCAAGCCAGCTCACCCGAGGTCGTCGCGAGCATCAACTTCGCCGGGGCAACCTCGGCGGTGTCCAACATCATCAGCATTTCGATCTTCGTCGGACTGATTGCAGCGAGCCCCATCATCCTGTGGCAGGCCTGGGCCTTCATCGTTCCCGGCTTGACCATCAAGGAGAAGCGGATCTCCTTGGCGTTCCTCGGCTCCACCATCCCGCTTTTTCTCATCGGATGCTGGCTCGCGTACACGATCCTGCCGACGTCGCTCACCATCTTGTACGGCTTCAGCCCCGAGGGCACGTCCAACATCGTCCAAGGGTCGGAGTACTACTCGTTCGTCACCCGGTTCATCCTCGTCTTTGGCTTTGGCTTCCTCTTCCCGGTGGTCCTGGTGGGGCTCAACGTCATCGGCCTCTTGCCCGCTCAGCGGCTGCTCGCAGGATGGCGCGTCGCCGTCGTGCTGATCTTCGTGTTCGCCGCCGTGGCCACCCCGACGCCTGATCCGTACACGATGTTCGTCTTCGCGGGGCCGCTCACGGCGCTGTACTTCGCGGCGTGGTTCGTTTGTTGGCTCCTGGACCGGCGCAAGGAGAAGGCGCGCCCTGACTGGCTCAACGTGGACGACAACGAGGCCTCCGCGCTCTGAGAACGCAGCGTCAGCCCAGGCCTGCGAGCACCTGCGCCACGATGATCTTCGAGATCATCGCCACGGGGTAGACGAGGGCGTACGCGACCCCGACCCGGGTGTCGTAGCTGGTCTTGTCGTTGACGTAGGCCAAGATGGCCGGCTGGGTCTGTGAACCGGCCAGGGCCCCCGCGGTCTCGAGCCAGGTGAGCTTGCGCAGGACGTGCATGCCGAGCACGAGCAACACCGCCGCGGATGCCGTGAGCACCAGTCCCAGCACCGCCACCTTCCAGCCCGAGTCCGACGCGAGCGCGTCGGTGATCGACCGCCCGGCCCGCACCCCGGCATACGCGAGGAAGGTGACCATGCCCAGCGCCGACAGGGACTGCGCCGCGCCGTGCGACATCGACGTGATGACCGGTCCGACCCGCCCGAGGCGGCCGAAGACGAGCCCGACGAGCAGCGTGCCCGCCGCCGCGCCGACGGTGAAGCCACCGCCGGGCGTCGGCACGTGCACGAGGCCGAGCGCCATGCCCACCGCGAGCCCCAGGGCCAGGCCACCAACGTTGATGTCCGACATGCCGCGGTCGCTGTCGCCGAGGTAGGTGCTGACCTCGGCCATCTGGTCCCGGGGGGCGATGACCCGCACCCGGTCACCCATCGCGAGGACGAACGTGTCGTGCGCGACGAGGTCGAGGTCGCCGCGCCGCACCCGGGTGACGGCCGCGCCGAACTTCGCCTCGAGGTCGAGCTCGCCGATGGTGTGACCCACGAGGGACTTGGTCGACAGCGTGATGCGGCGGTAGTCCAGGTCTGCCCGGTCGGCGACGATGTCGTGTGAGGAGACGTGGCCCAGTTGCTGCGCCACGGCATCCAGGAGCTCACGGGGTCCGACGACGGTGACGAGGTCGTTGTGACCGATCGTCTCGGCCCCCCCGGGCACCATCGTCGGGTTGGCGGCATGGGCGTGCTTGAGGCGCGACACGGTGATGTCCTGGCCGTGCGCCGCGGACAGGGCGTCGACGGTGATCGGCTCGTGCACCTCGACGCGGATCGTCTCGTGGCCGATCTCCTCCCGCCGCGACTCGCCGCCAGGCCGGCGCAGCGACCAGGCCGCGACGGCGAGCATGAGGATGACACCGCCGAGGTAGGTGATCGAGTAGCCGATCGTGGGCGCGGACGGGTCCGCGGCCCGGGCGGATGCCGCCGCGAGGGCCGGTGTGTTGTTGAGCGCACCAGCGAAGGCACCGGAGACGATGCCCGGCTCGATGCCCATGACCCGGCCGACGCCCACGGCGATCACCCCGACGAGGGACAGCGCCCCGGCCACGACGAGCATGGTCGGCCACCCCCGCCGCAGCGACGAGAAGAAGTGCGTCCCCGAGACGACTCCCACCGTGTAGGTGAAGAGCACGAGGCCGAACGTGCCGATGACCTCGGGGATCTCGAGGTCGACGTCAGCCGAGGCGGCCCACGCGGAGACGCCGAGGGCGGCGAACAGCACGGCAGCCGGCCCGAGGTGCACCCCCTTGACGCGCACGTGCCCCAGCGCGGCGCCGAACGCGAGCAACACCGCGAGGAGGAGGAGGGGGTGTTCGGAAAGGAGGGTGAAGATCGAGCTCACCCGATGATCGTCCCACCTTTGCAGTCCGCGGTGGGAACCCGCCGGTGCGGGCCCGCACCGCCGCCTGCCCAGGACGGTGCTGGTCCGTGCTTCATCCTGCCGTGGTGAACGTGATCGTGACGGTCGCCAGCGGTGTGCCCAGCAGGCTCCGGATCGCCGTCGGGCCGCCGGTGAGGGTCAGGCGGTACTGCGTGTTGTCCTGAAGCACGTCGGTCGCACCCCCGAAGGGGTTGATCAACAACCGGTTGGTGGCCGGGTAGAAGGCCATCGTGACCGGGACGCTCGTGTTGTCAGACACCCGCGTGATCCGCACCGTCGACGTGCCGTACCCGGTGACCGCCATGTCGAAGAAGACCTGCAGGTTGGATCCGACCGTGACGTTGGTCGCCCCGTCCACCGGTGTCGTGCTGAGCACCGTCGGGGCGGGAGACAGCGGGAGGGTGGTGAAGGTGATCGTCGTGGTCGCCAGCGGGATGCCCGCCAGGTTGCGGATCGCAGACGGTCCACCCGTGAGGGTCAGCCGGTACTGCGTGCCTGCCTGGAGCGCGCCTGCCCCGCCTCCGAAGGGGTTGATCAGCAGCCGGTTATTGGCCGTGTAGAAGGCCCGGGTGAGCGGGACGTTGGTGTTGTCCGACACCTTCGTGATCCGCACGTTCGAGCCGCCGTAACCGGTGACCGCCTGCGAGAAGAAGACCTGCAGGTTGGATCCGACCACCACGTTGGTCGCCCCGTCCACCGGTGTCGTGCTGAGCACCGTCGGCGGCGTGGCTGCGTTGATGGCAAAGTCAGCAGTCGACGACGACACAGTCATCGAGGGCATGCCGGAGCCGTAACCGACGACGTTCTCCGCGATCACCTTGTACGTGAACGGCGTGGTTGCGTCGGATGTGGGATCGGTGAAGGTCCGGGCCCCGTGCGCGTTGCCGTCACCCAGTGGTTGGTCCAAGCTGCCCACCGTCGTCCACGTGGTTCCGTCGGTGGTGCGCTTGATGACGAAGCGGGTCTCGGTGATCGAGTTGTCCACCCAGTCGAGCTTGACCTTGCCGCCGACGAGCTGCCCCTGGAGCCCCCCCGGTGCGGCAGGCGGCAAGGCGAGCGAGACCGGACGCATCATGTCCATCTCCTCGTGGCTGAGGATGTGGCAGTGCCAGACGTACTCCCACCCGAAGTTGACGAGCTTGTTGGTGATCGGCGTGGTGAGCGGGTTGCCCTGAGGGTCGGTGTTGAAGAACATGGCCCCCGAGCCGCTCGGCATCATCGGGTTGAGTGGTCGCACCGAGTTGGGCACCTCGAAGGGCACCTGCGGGATGATGGGGCGCAGCGCGATGATGGTGTCCTCGAGAGGGCTCATCCGCACCGTGTCCTTCCACCCGTTCTCGTTGGCGTCGTTCGGGATGATGATGTTGTCCCACGTGACCCGGTTGAGCACCTGGACGTCATAGAGGTGGAAGTGGATCGGGTGGGTGTCCACGCCGTTGTGGGTGACCCGCCAGATCTGGGTGCCGTCCTTGGCGTCGCTGATCGGCGTGATCTTGACGTCCTTGACCGGTTCACCGGTGACGGAGTCAGTCGTCACGACCTGCTTGGGCAGCTTGGTGCCGTCGATGAGCTCGGTCTGCGGGTTGACGAACGGGTAGAGCGTGACGTTCTGTGCGCCTGGTGTCGGCGGCTCTGCCTCGATGCCGAGGTTGGCCTGCATCCGGCCGAACTCGTCGAACGTGCTCGCATTCGTCTCGTCGTGGATCGCTTTCGGCTCCATCTTCACCGTCGTCTTGGTCGTCGGGGACTTCAGGGTGTTGAAGGCGAAGCTGCCCGTGTCATTGACTCGGACCAGCCCGTCGCACTTCGTGACACCAGCCGCCTTGCACTCGCCCGTCGCCGCGAAGCTGGTGCCCATGGCCGTGTTGTAGGCGGCCTGGCCCACGATCGGCGGGTGCTGGCTCGACTCGAACACCCCGGTGCCGTTGGCCTTGTGCGAGAACGCGTTGCGCAGCTTGGTCACGTCGTATGCCGGTGCCGGAGCCGATGCGGCGATGGTCACCTGCATGACGGTGCGGGTGTTGGGTCCGTAGCCGGGCAGGATGGTCGGAGCGCCGGTGGGGCTGAGGTCCGGTGCGCCCGTGTAGTAGTCGTAGGTCGGCACCCGGGCCGGGAAGGCCGCCGGAGCGTCGTTGTAGAGGATCAGCGTCTTGCCCGCGAACTTCGAGAAGTCCACCACGGCGTCGGCGCGCTCGGCCGGGGCCAGCAGCATCGAGTGCTGGTCCACGTTGCCGACGTCGAACCGGGTCGGGTCGGTGATCCAGGTGGTGGGCTGCTGGCCGTCGATGACGGTCGGGGTCGGAAGCATCCCACCCTCGTTGGCGAACTGCACCCAGTCGGGCCCGGCCGCGTTGTTGTTGGCATCGGCCGGCGTCGGGGAGACGTTCGGGTCGGTCTGCGCTGCGAGCAGCTCAGCCGCGTTCAGCTTCACCTCGGTGGTGCCGTCTCCCTGGTCGGGGTCGGCGGTGTACCACTGCAGGTTGAAGAACCGGTCGTTCGCAGCGTTGAGCATCCGCAGGCGGTATGCCTTGGGCTCGAGCGTGACCTTGGGGTAGGCCACACCGTTGACGATCGGGGTGTCGTTGAACTGCTCCATCCCGGCCGAGACGTTCGGGGTGCCCGGAATGAGCTCCGGCTCGCAGAACGGGTCGGTCTGGTAGGTCCAGGTCGACGGGTCGTCGACCTTGCAGCTGGCGTCGTAGTAGGGGTTCGGGATCGGCCCGTACTTGGTCCCGGAGGCCGGTGGCCAGAACCACGGCCCGTACATCCAGCGCCCGTAGGCGCTCATGCCCGAGGCGTCACCGGGGTTCTGGGCGGGCATGTAGACGTGGTGCTGCCACAGTGATCCCTTGCCGCCCCAGCGGGTCGTGTCCCAGGTCGGGTCCTGGCCGTACGAGGTGATGTCGCCGGCGCCGTTCGTGACGTCCTTGAGCTGCTCGTCCCCGGGCACGAAGGTCTTGTCCTGGATGACGAGCGGCAGCGTGTCCGCAGCAGCCGGGATGACACCGTCGGCGACGAGCTTCTTCTCGGTGTCGTCGGCGATCAGGTACCCGGCAGCCTCGCCGGCGTAGACGTTGAGGCGGGTGATGCCCCACGCGTGGTCGTGGTAGAACATCAGCCGCGCGCTCTGCTGGTTGGTGTAGAAGAACGTCTGGCAGCCGTCGTCCGCGGCGTCGCACGTCGTGAGCCCGCCCGCGTCCTTCATGTCGGGCACGTTCTTGACGCTGACACCCTGCGGCCACGGCGTGCCCTCGCCCGCGGGGGTGATCCACTGGTGCGGGGTGCCGTCGCTGATCCAGGGGGTGATGCCACCGTGCAGGTGCAGGGTGGCCCGGTTGTCCTTGAAGCACATGTCGGACTTGGGGTCCTGGGTGCACTCAGGCTCACGGATGCCGTCGGTCGTGGTGCGCTGGTCAGTGGGCTCGGGCATGGCCATCGGGCCCATCCCGGAGCCCATCATCGAGCTGTCGGTCGGCAGGAACAGGTCGCCATCGACGCCGGTCGGCAGGAGGTTGTGGAAGACGATCCGAGTCGGCTTGTCCTTGGTGGCGCCGATGAACGGCCCGAGGTACTGCGGCGGGGTCACGCCGAACGCCTGCTGCCCGTTGATCATCACGGGGGTATCGGGCTGGCTGGGGTCCACGTTCGCGTTCATGAGCGGGAAGTGCTTGCTCACATCCGCGTTGGCGGGTGTCTCGATCTGAACGTACCCGCGTACCAGCGTGGGCGGCAGGTCTGACGAGAACGTGGTGCGGTACTGCACCAATCCGATGACGTACTCGTCGGCCGCGACCTCACGGCTCGGGGTCACGCTGGTATCGGTGTACTTCTTGGCCTCTGGGACCGCCGTCGGCAGGTACTTGCCGGTTGCGGGGCAGGCAGCCGGGCTGCAGAGCGTCGGGAGGTCGTCGACGAACTTCTTCATGCCCTTGGTGAGGTAGCCCGCACCAGGGGTGCCGACGGTCACGGCGGTGATCGCCCCGCCGTCGGTCACCGCGGAGGCAGTGGCGCCGGACCCGGATCCCACGGGGTCGGTAATGGCCACGGTCGGAGTGCTGGTGTAGCCCTTGCCGAACTCCAGGACGTTGACCGCGCTGAGCATCAGGGTGGCCTTGGCCGTCGCGGCTGCAGTGCCCTCTGGGAAGTTGATCGGGTCGTACTGCGTGCCGTTGCGGATGGTCACCGCCGGCGCCGTCGTGTAACCGGAACCGGGTTCGTCGACGATCACCGAGGCGATCGAGACCGTGGCGTCGGGGGCGTGCGAGCAGTCGGTGGCCTCGACGCACTCGACGTGCCCGGTCGCCTGGATGCCGTTGGGGTCGTCAGGGTAGTCGAAGTCGACGATCGGCATCGAGTAGCCGGACCCGCCGTCGGTGACCGCGACGTCCCCCACGGCGCCGGAGGCGATGGCCGTCGCGGCCAGGTTGCCGGTCACGTTGAGGTTCACCCCACCAGAAAGGACGACCTTGAAGGCCTCGTACCCGGAGCCGGGCTTCACGCCGGTGAACCCGGTCACGACGTCGGCGGCGCTCACGGTGGCGGTGGCGGTCGCGTTCGGGTTGCCGCCGGCGACCTCCACGGTGACTGGACCCGAGTCGTAGCCCTGCCCCGCGGCGGTGACGTCGACGCTCTTGATGCCGCCGGTCACGGGGTCGACCTGCGCCACCGCCGCGGCCCCGCTCCCCGTGCCGGAGATCGTCACTGAGGCCTGGCTGAGGGTGAGCGGGCTGTTGGCCCAGTTCGGCCACGGCCCGAAGTAGTGCGGCACCTTCGTCGGATCCGGCGTCGCCGCCATGGCGGCCTCGGTACCGATGACCGTCGTGACCATCGCGAGGAGCATCCCGAGGACGGTGAGGATGACTGTGGTGACACTGCGCGACATCCGAGACATGACGACCCCTGCCTGACCCCTTCGAACCGCGTCCTGATGGCGCAGGTCCTCAGCGGACCGTAGAGCCATCATGAAATGCATCACAAGCGAAACCTCATACCGGAAATCATTCTCGCGAAACTGCGGGTCCACTCGCTGACGTCCTGCCCATGGACGGTCCGGGCCGCACGGTGTGTCGAAGGTGCGGGGGCTGGGACTCGCAGGTCAGTCAGGCAAGTGCTCCGATACGGCCCGCCGGAAACAGGATTCTCCTATCGTGGTGCGTATGAAGCGGGACGGGTGGACCCTCCTGACCAACCACGCGCTTGTGCTCGTGTGCTTGGCCGCGAACCCCGACGTCCTCTTGCGCGACGTCGCTTCGAGCGTTGGACTCACCGAGAGGTCGGTGCAACAGATCGTCGGTGACCTCGACCAAGCGGGCCTCATCACCCGCCTGCGGGTGGGCCGACGCAACCACTACGTCGTGCGCCGTGACGAACGGTTCCGTCACCCCCTCGAAGCCGGGGTGACGGTGGGCGGGTTCGTCGACCTCGTCGAGCGCAGGGGCGCGCAGCGCCCGCTGACTGGTGCGCGAACGGCATCCCGGGCCTCGGCCGACGGCAGCCTGGAGGGCCCCGAGCGACTCGGCGACCGAGGTGCGCAATCCCAACCAGCGCCGCAAGCGGCCACCGTGCGTCCTCGCACGGGCTAGCCTTCCAGCCATGGCGCGGCTGGGTCTCATGGTCAACCCGACCTCGGGCAAGAACACGGGGGCACAGGTCGGTCAGCAGGCCCTGTCGCTGCTGCGGGACGCGGGGGTCGACGTCCTCGACCTCAGCGCGTCCGATGCCCGCAGCGCCGTGGAGCAGGGCAGGGCCGCGATCGAGTCGGGCGCCATCGATCGGCTCGTCGTGGGTGGCGGGGACGGCATGGTCCACCTGGGCGCGAACCTGTGTGCGGGCACGCCGGTGCCCCTCGGGGTGATCGCGGCCGGCACCGGCAACGACATCGCCCGCGAGCTGGGGTTGCCGGTGCGTGACGCGGCCGCCTCGGTGCAGCGCATCCTGTCGGGGAGCACCCGGCAGGTCGACGCCGCGCGGCACACCACGGCCACCGGCGGGCAGAAGTGGTTCCTCGGGGTGCTCGCCGCCGGCTTCGACGCGGTGGTCAACGAGCGCGCCAACCAGCTGACCTGGCCCAAGGGCCCGATGCGCTACAACCTCGCGATCCTGCGTGAGCTCCCGGTCTTCCGTGCCATCCCGTACACGCTGGTGCTGGACGGTGAGCGCATCGACACCGAGGCGATGCTCGTCGCCGTCGGCAACGGCCCCGCCTACGGCGGCGGCATGCGGGTCACCCCGGACGCGTCCTTCGACGACGGGCTGCTCGACGTGCTCATCCTGCGCAAGATCTCGACCTTCGAGTTCCTCCGGGTGTTCCCGAGGGTGTTCAAGGGCACCCACGTGAGCCATCACGCCGTGCAGATCCGCAGGGCGCGCACGGTGTCGCTCGAGGCCAAGGGCATCGTCTCCTACGCCGACGGCGAGCGCTTCGCCCCGCTGCCGATGAGCATGGAGGTCGTGCCCGGCGCGCTCACCGTCCTCGCGTGATCGCTGACGTAGCCTGAGCGCATGTCCAGCCCCGCCGAGAGGTACGCCGCGGCAGCGGCCCGCAATCGCCGGGAACGCAGCGAACTCGCGCGCTTCACGGCATCCCTGGAATTCCCCCTCGACGACTTCCAGGTGCGGGCCTGCGAGGCGGTCGAGCTCGGCAAGGGGGTGCTCGTCGCAGCGCCCACGGGGGCCGGCAAGACGATGGTCGGCGAGTTCGCCGTGCACCTGGCGCTCGCGACCGGTCGCAAGGCGTTCTACACCACCCCCATCAAGGCACTGTCGAACCAGAAGTTCCACGACCTCGTGCGGGTGCACGGGGCCGCGAACGTCGGTCTGCTGACGGGGGACTCGTCGGTCAACGGCGAGGCCCCGATCGTCGTCATGACGACCGAGGTGCTGCGCAACATGATGTATGCCGGGTCGCGCACCCTCGAGGGGCTCGGCTTCGTCGTCATGGACGAGGTCCACTACCTCGCCGACCGGTTCCGCGGGGCCGTGTGGGAAGAGGTGATCATCCACCTGCCCGAGCACGTGCAGGTGGTGTCGCTGTCGGCAACGGTGAGCAACGCCGAGGAGTTCGGCGACTGGCTGGCCGAGGTGCGGGGCAACCACGAGGTCGTCGTGTCCGAGCACCGTCCGGTGCCGCTGTACCAGCACGTCCTCGTCGGCACGACGATGTTCGACCTGTTCGCCGGCAACCGGGTCAACCCCGACCTGCTGACCGCCATCCGCAGCGCGGAGGAACGCGGACGGTGGCAGGACGAGCCCCGCCGGGGTGGGGGAGGTCGCGGCGGGTCGCGCGGGGGCGGTCGTGGCCCCGGTGGAGGATCGGGCGGTCGAGGATTTGCCCGCGGCGCCCGACCCGGCGGGGGTGCGAGCCGTGCCGAGGTCATCGAGGAGCTCGATCGCGACGGGCTGCTCCCGGCCATCACCTTCATCTTCAGCCGGGTCGGGTGCGAGGCCGCCGTCGGCCAGCTGCTCGCCGCGGGAACCCGCCTGGTGCCCGAGCGCGAGGGGCTGCGGATCCGGCGCCTCGTCGAGGAGCGCGTGGACTCCCTGGCCACGGAGGACCTCATGGTCCTCGGCTACTTCGACTTCGTCGAGGGCCTGTCGAGGGGTTTCGCCGCCCACCACGCCGGCATGCTGCCGCTGTTCCGCGAGATCGTCGAGGAGCTGTTCACGGCCGGGCGCATCCGTGCGGTGTTCGCCACCGAGACCCTTGCCCTGGGCATCAACATGCCGGCCCGCACGGTGGTGCTGGAGAAGCTCGTCAAGTACAACGGCGAGGCCCACGTCGACATCACTCCTGCCGAGTACACCCAGCTCACCGGGCGTGCCGGGCGCCGTGGCATCGACATCGAGGGCCACGCGGTGGTGCAGTGGGCCCGGGGAGTCGACCCGTTGGCGGTCGGCGGTCTGGCCTCGGCCCGCACCTACCCACTGCGCTCGAGCTTTCGCCCGACCTACAACATGGCCGTCAACCTCGTGTCCCAGGTGGGTCGTGAGGTGGCCCGCGAGATCCTCGAGACCTCGTTCGCGCAGTTCCAGGCCGACCGGGCCGTGGTGGGCATCGCCACGAAGGTGCGCCGCAACGAGGAGGGGCTGCACGACTACGACGAGGCGATGCACTGCCACCTCGGCGACTTCCGGGAGTACGCGGCCCTGCGCCGCAGCCTCGCCGACGCGGAGAAGGACGGGGTGCGCGCGCGATCGGCGTCCCGTCGCGCCGAGGCCGCCCTGTCGCTGGAGGCCCTGAAGATCGGCGACGTCATCCGCATCCCCGCCGGGCGTCGCGCCGGCTGGGCGGTCGTGGTGCAGCCTGCCCGAACCGGCCGGGGCGCTCCCACCGGGCCGAGCGTGGTGACCGAGGACAAGCAGTTCCGCCGGCTGACCACCGTCGACGTCCCCGACCCCGTCGAGCCGTTGGCCCGGGTGAGCGTGCCCGCCCACTTCAACCCCAAGTCACCGAAGTCGCGCCGCGACCTCGCGACGTCGCTGCGGATCGCTGCGCCCAACGGACTCGACGACGCCCCGTCGCGCCGGTCACGTCGTGGTGGCGACACCGAGCCCGAACACGTGCGGCTGCTGCGTGAGCAGCTGCGCGCCCACCCCTGCCACCAGTGCCCGGACCGCGAGGCCCACGCCCGCTGGGCCGAACGCTGGTGGCGCCTCAAGCGCGAGACGGTGGGGCTGCAGCGCAAGGTCGAGGGCCGCACCAACACCGTGGCCCGCATCTTCGACCGCATCTGCGACGCGCTCGAGGCGCTGGGGTACCTCGACGAGAACGGCACCGTGGTCACCGAACGGGGTGAGCGGCTGCGCCGGCTCTACACCGAGAAGGACCTGCTGGCTGCGGAGTGCCTGCGGCACGACGTCTGGAAGCGGCTCGACGCCCCGTCGCTCGCGGCGGCGGTCTCGGCTCTCGTGCACGAACCGCGCCACCAGGAGGCCGAGGTCTCGCCGAGGATGCCCAACGACGACGTCGCTGCGGCGCTCACCGCGATGGAGCGGCTCTGGTCGCAGATCGAGGACCTCGAGACCGAGCACGACCTGCCGACCACGTCGATGCCGGACGGCGGGATGGCGTGGATGGTGCACCGCTGGGCCTCAGGGGACCGGCTCGACGCGGTCCTGCGAGGTCAGGAGATGGCTGCGGGTGACTTCGTGCGCCGCTGCAAGCAGCTCGTCGACCTGCTCGACCAGGTGGCCAAGGCCAGCACCGACGCCGTGGTGCGGCGCACCGCCCGGTCTGCGATCGACGGCGTCCTGCGTGGCGTCGTCGCGGCCGACCGCCTCGACTGACCCGCGGTCAGTGGTCAGCGGGGGAGGGCGAGCGCGGTCAGGAGACGTTCGATCGGGTTGCCGACGCCGTACGTGTCGGCGAGCGCCTGGAGCGCGGCGGTGTCCGCCGGCGCGTGGGGGAGCGTGAGGTCGACGTCCGGGAGGGCGGCATCCCTGGCCACCCGCACCACCGTCGGTGCGACGTCGAGGTAGTCGGATGCCGCTTCCAGGTTGAGTCGTCGTGCCCCCTTGATCGCGGGGTCACCACTCTCGATCGCGGCCCGCAGTGCCGCGAGGGAGCCGTACTGCGCGATCAGCTGGGCCGCGGTCTTGTCACCGATGCCCTTGACCCCCGGCAGCCCGTCGCTGGTGTCGCCGCGCAGCACGGACATCTCGAGGTAGGCCTCACCGGTGGGCACGGAGTACCGCTCCTGGAGGTAGGTCTGGGTCGTGATGTCCGGCTCACGCACCCCGCCCTTGCCCGTGTAGAGGACCCGGATGCCGTGCGCGTCGTCGACGAGCTGGAGCAGGTCGCGGTCACCGGTCACGACGTCGACGGGCATGACTCCCCGGTGGCGGTGGGTCAGCGTGCCGATGACGTCGTCGGCCTCGAACCCGGGCGAGCCGAGGCGGGCGATCCCGAGGGCGCCCAGTGCCTCGCGGATCAACGGCACCTGCGGTGTGAGGTCGTCGGGTGACTCCTCCGCGACGGCCGAGCCCTCGACGAGCCGATGCGTCTTGTACGTCGGGATGAGGTCGACGCGCCACTGCGGCCGCCAGTCGTCGTCCCAGCAGGCAACGAGGTGGGTCGGGCGATGGGCCGTCACGAGGGTGGCGATCATGTCGATGAATCCGCGCAGGGCGTTGGTCGGCGGCTCGTCGGGGGTGCGTCGCTGGTCGGGCACCCCGAAGAACGCGCGGAAGTACAACGAGGCGCTGTCCAGCAGCAGGAGCTTGCCGGGCCCACCGGCGGCAGAAGACATGGGTGCAGCGTAGAGAACGGCTACCCTGAGCGCGTGGAAGACCTAGATCGGCGGATCATCGAGCTCCTGGCCCAGGACGGGCGGATCAGCTACACCGACCTGGGGAAGTCCTTGGGCATGTCCACCTCGGCCGTGCACCAGCGGGTGCGCCGGCTCGAGCAGCGCGGGGTGATCAAGGGATACACGGCGAAGGTCGACCACCAGGCGCTCGGTCGCCAGATCACCGCCTTCATGTCGATCACCCCCCTGGACCCGGCTGCTCCGGACGACATTCCCGAGCGTTTGCGCGAGCTGCCGCAGATCGAGGAGTGCCACTCGGTGGCCGGCGACGAGAACTACATCCTCAAGGTGCGGGTCGACACCCCGGCCGAGCTCGAGGAACTCATCGCAAGCGTGCGCGGCGTCGCCAACGTCTCGACGCGCACGACCGTCGTGCTCTCCACGCCCTGGGAGTAGCTGGAGCTCGTCGCGCGGGGTCTGACCCACCCGAAGGAACGGCTCGCCCATCGTTCTTCCGGCCGGTCCAGCGACGGTCTGGAGGGGGATGAGACCTCGGGTGAGATCGGGGATCGTGGTGGGACCCACCCATTGGACCCACCCCGAAGGACACACCCCGATGACCTCACAGACAGCAGCTGCCCCGCAGACACGCAACGACCCTCAGCGGATCGTCGGCGTGACGGCGATCGCGCTTGCCACCTCGCTGCTGGTCCAGAACGTCGTGGTGGCTGGTGCCGGAGCGCCCGAGTACGGGGCGCCGATCGCGGACGTCCTCGCCTTCCACGCGCAGAACCGAGGCCCCGTCGCGGTGGCGGTGGGGCTCGAGGCCCTCAACCTGCCGCTGCTGCTGGGGTTCCTGGCTGGTCTTCACGGCCTGGTCCGGCGCAACGACAGGGGAGAGTCGTGGTCTCTCTTCGCCCTGGCCGCGGGTGCGACGCTGTCGGCCATCTGGGCGATCTATGCGGTGGCGTGGATCGGGGTCGTCCTGTCCGCCGGCGAAGGGGCCCAGCCGAGCCCGACGCTGGAGCTGGCCTGGCAGCTGCATGCCGCGGGCCTGGCCATGGCGCTGCCAGCACTCGGCACGACGTTCCTCGGTGCTGCAATGGCGACTCACGCAGCCTCGCTGACGCCCCCGTGGCAACGCCTGCTCGGTGTCGTCGGGGCCGCCCTGCTCGTCGTCGCCGGGGCGGCGAGCCTGGCCATCGCGGACGGCTCGCCGATGGTGTTCGTCGGAGTGGCCGGCCTCGCGATGTGGGTCGTGTGGCTGCTCGCGACGGGCGTTCGGCTGCTCCTCGCACGCAGGACCCCTGCGCGCACCAGCGTCAGGTGAGTGCCGCGAGCATCAGTCCAGCTGCTCCAGCCGTCGTGCCTGGTCCTCGGTCACCATCTCGGCGTTGACCATCGCCCCGGTGCGAACGCCGGCCGCGGCGGCCATGACGACCTGGGACATCGGGTCGGTGAGGTTCCCCGCGGCCCACACCCGCGGCACGGCGGTGCGGCCGACGGCATCCGCCGCCAAGGATCTGGCCATGACGCGGCCCATCATCTCGAGGTCGGTGAGCTCAAGCCCCAGAGTGGTGAGCAGGGGGGACAGCGGCTCGACGAACGACGCGACGACGACGGCATCCGCCGTGACCGTCCCACCGGGGACCTCGACGCCCCTGAGGGTGCCGGCCTCGCCGAGCACCCTGCTGACCGGGCCCTCGACGACGTCGATACCCAGCGCCCGCAGTCGGGTCACGGCGTCTGGCGCCAGCGCCTGCGGGTCGTGGAGCACCACCGTGAGGGCGTCGGTGAGCTGGTGGAACAGGCCGGCCTGGTGAATCGCTGCGGGTTATCTGTGGTGACCTGGTGGGTAGGCACAGAGTGATGCGCGGTCGCTTAAGGCCCGCGGGTTGTCCTGGGTCTCTGACTTATCTGCAAGTCGCGGCTGAGGAGGGCTCGAGTCAACTTGGGCGCCCATCGGTAGGTGAATTGTCACGTTTCGAATGCGGGCACTATCTCGCGCGAGAACGGTTGGAGTCTGGTTGACTTCGGGCACGTCGGCCAAGGGGTGGCTGGCGGCTCTAGGGAGGGACTGACAATGTCGATGAGAAGGCCCTTTGCAGTGGCTGCATCGGCGGCGGTGGGTGCGTCGTTGCTGTTGAGCGCCCAGGTGTCGACCGCCCCCGCGGCGTCGGCTTACGTCAAGCACGGGTGTAAGTACAGCGGGACAAACCCCACGCTGTACTACCAGATCGGGTCCACGGTGGGCTCGGCGCGTCGGACTGCCACCAACTCTGGTGCCGGCCGCTGGAACGCGGTCGCGGTCCCGGGGACGTTCACCGCTTGGAGTTCCGGGAAGCCCGTAAACGTGGCCATCACGGAGTGGTCTGCGGCGGACACTTACGAGGCCGTGACGTCTTTTTCCTGCTCGAGCGGGCTGTACACGAGCAACAAGACCACGATCACGTGGAACTCGCCATCGCCGGGTGGCATCGGAAGTAACACAACCGCTTTGCGGATGGTCGCGACACACGAATTCGGACATGCGTACGGTTTGAACCACATGAGTACCACCTGCAACGGCACGAAGACGGTGATGGTTCAGGGCAAGACGAAGTGGTCGTGCAGCTGGGGTACCGAACCGTGGCAGGACGACATCAACGGCGTCGACGCCATCTACTGAGGGGACGAAGGAAAATGCGTAATGGGATGATCATGACCGGCCTCACGATGGTGTGCGCGGCTGCGCTTGCAGGGTGTGGCCAAGTGCAGCCCGAATCGGCGCAGCCCTCCGCACCGCAGCCCGGTGCGACTGTGATGATGGCGAGCGTCGACTACCCGGTGTACAGCAGCCTCGAAGAGATGGGTTCCCGGTCCAAGGTCGTGGTGAAGGGGTCCTTCGTCAAGCTCGCCAAGCGTGACACCGAACGCAGTTTTGCCACCGGTGGAGACCCCAATCAGCAGGGCTTGCCGGTCGCGGTATGGGAGTTCGAGGTCGATGAGCAGTTCAAGGGCCCCAAAGTCGGGAGCCGAATCGAAGTGTTGACATTTGATCTCGATCGCATCCAGATCGCGGATGAGGAGCCCGTGAAATTGGGCGCTGAAGTGGTCCTGTTTCTGGGCCGGGAGCGAAATGGCGTGTGGGCTCGAGCAGCAGGGGACCAAGCTGTTCTCGATGTCCAGAGTGATGGGGCCTTGAGGGCGCATCGCGCAGCCGACCCTGCCCTTGCACAGCAAGCAAGAAAGACCCAGAAGGCCGAGCTGGAAGCGCTCGTACAGGCACCGTAGGCGTTGAGGTTTGGCCCGTCCGCCTAGCGACAGGCGCCTCCGGACGAGCACGAACTGTGGCCCCCGCGCTGTGGCCGGGGGCCACAGTTCGTGCTCGGGAGAACTTGAGCTCTGTGGGCAGAGGCATACCCCAGTTGCGGGCTGCGCTTGCCAGTGAGCAATGATCAGAAACTTTGCGTGGCCAGCCGGTACGCGTTCACGGAACCCGACGCTAGGTAGCCCGGCGTCGTGCCCGCGAGCCGACGAAACCACTCCGCTTCTGGCTAGGTCAGGAGCCTTGGTCGCTGGTAGGGGGAGCTTGGAGAGTCCCAATTGTGCTGGGCCCGCTCACGTGGCGCCCTCGGCGGCGGCGGCCTTCGGGGGTGAGTAGCCCGAGCTGGTGGACGGCGGCCCAGGCCTGGGTGAGGTTGGCGAGGCGGTTGCTCTTGGTGACCTCGCACACGTTGATCTCGGACTTGCGGTTCTTACTGGAGGTCCAGCGCAGCGAGGCGTAGGTGCGTCTGCCTCTAGGTCGCTGTCGGAGTCGGATCGTGGCTGTCGCTGTGCCGCCGTCCTCGAGGATGAGGATGCGTCCGTGGGGTCCGGCTGCGAGGTCTTGGTGGTCGCGGTTGGTGGTGCGGTGGTTGGCGTACGTGGCTTTGAAGGCCCACTCCTCAAGGGGTGGACTCTCGCGCCATCGGGTCACGCTTCGTGGAGGAAGGCGACGGGCGCGTCGGCCGGTTGCGGCACTGGAGGGAGGCTGAGGGGGAAGGGCCAGGCCTCGAGGACGGCGGCGAGCTCGGTGACGTGCACGTGCAGGTCGCGGGCAAGGGATGGTGCGGTCCACCCGACGGACTTCATGAGATCCAGCAGTGACCCGATGCCGGTGGGCTGGAGCGGGAATGGCGACCGGAGCGTGCGCATCCGGTTTCGGTGGGTGCCGTTGAGGTGACGGAACCAGCGGGACTGTGAAGCGCTACTGATGTCACCTTCGAGGAACCCGCGACGGATGAACGACTTGGGGTGTACGCCCCACGTCGCGTGCAGGCTCATGAGAGCACCGAAGCTGCCCGGGTGCAGGGCCCGGACGTCGTCTTGGATCTCGGCGTACGGTGCCAGCAGCTCGCCGGCGAACGCGTCAGCGCGTGCCTCGACGTCTGCATCGTCGGCTGGGCCGGACGCTTCGTCCATGACGAGGTGGGCGAGCTCGTGGGCGACGGTGAAGCGCCGAGTGTCATCGACGACGGACCGGGTCACGAGTGTGATGGGCGCCAGTTCCGGACCTTGCGCGGCCGTGATCGCGGCGACGTTGGGGATGGTCGGTGGCAGGGGCGCGATGTACAGTCCGTCGGCCTCAACGTGACCTGCGAGGTTGCGGATCGGGCCAGCGGTAACGCCCCATCGTTGCCGGACGGCCGCGGCGGCGAACACGCCAGCCGCGCGTGGGTCGTGGGAGAGCCCGCTCACATCGATCTTGGGTATGCGGGCTGCGGGGTCTTGACCGGCCTTCACCAGCAGGGTGTTCACCAGGTACGCGACGAAGTTGGCCTCGGCTGTCGCGCGAGCTTCGACTTTCTGGGGCACCCTGTACTTGCGGAAGTGCACTCCCTCAAGGCCAGCCTCGGGCAGGGGTGTGGCGAGCAGGTCCGGCGGCACGCTCAACGCAGCTGCGCAGTCCAGAAGGTCACGCCCGCGCAACGGCAGGGTTCCGGTCTCGACGCGTGAGGCCCACGCGGGCTTCTTGGCCACGTTCTCGGACAGTTGAGCCAGTGTCATGCCCCGCCGCTGACGCAGGAGTCGCACGGTTTCAGGAACCGCCTGAACCTCCGGTGCCGCGACCATCGAGGGCAGGGCTCGAACGGTTGCGGTCATGTAAGTATTCTGGCACAGCCTTGCCCCCGGATTGGTAAGGCTGGAAGAACAAAACTGCCGCTGTCACAACCGGTCCGAGGGGCCGGTGACAGCGGCAGTTTCGCGGGTGATTCGTGTGTCGTCAGGTGCTCGGGCCAGCGCTGTCGGAGGTGCCGGTCTGCTCCGCGGGGTCGGGCTCTGCCGGAGGGCGCTGCGTTCGGTTCGTGGGGGTGAAGCGTGGTCCCACGTCGCCCCCGCCTGCAGCGGTTGCCTTCGCGGACGAGGGCTGACCGGAGGCGGCAGTCTCGTGCTGCGGTGGGCGCTCGGTGGACGTGGTGACACTGAGCGGCAGGCCTGGCGTGCGGGTGTGGGGGAGCACCATCGAACCGTAGTCACGGATCAGGTCCAGCCACGGGTGGGGATCCTGCATGAGCCACTCGCCGATCTGGGTCATGACGGCTTGGGGGTCGACCTTGAACCGGAACAGCTCCGACTCCTTCCCCTGCGGGGCGAACACCGAGGCCGTGGTCATGCGCCCGGTCGAGTCGTGAAAAGCGACCAGGCGCACCGTGGTTCGCTTCTTCTGCGGCGCCGGGGGCCGGGGCATGAGTCGGTCGATCCCCGTGATCGGGGGTTGGAAGTACATGTAGGTGTCCGGGCCTTGATAGTCCAGCACGGCGGTGCGGGCTGACTTGTTGTAGTCCTCCTTCCGGTGCACGAACAGGTGGTACTTGTCGGCGACGAGGTACTCCGGCCAGCCCTCTTCCACGGCTTCCGCCCAGGTCACCCCCGCCTGGGGGTGGTGCTCTGCCCACACGCGGATGGCTTCGCGCCACAGCGCGGCTTCCACGGTGCCGTCGGTCTTGACTGCGAGGCGCCGACCGTCAGGCCCGGTGAACACGGCGTGGCTGTGGTTGCGCACGGCCTCGTGTGCCAGGACCCCGATGCTCGTCATCGCCAGTGCAGGGCCGTACAGCGCGCGATACACCCGGGACCGGGGACCAATGGACTCAGCCATGTCGTCGTGCCTCTCGTTGAAAGATTTGTGGAGATTTTCTGCACCAAATGTTTCCGAAGGGGGGTCACTTCTACGCCGCGCGCCGCACGGCGTGTCGTGCCTATAGTTCTCGCACGCACGTTCGAACCGGGGTGAGGCTTGACGATGGCTCGCGTTCAGAAGGTCCTCGCGCTCGATGGCGCCACGTCCTGGACGGTGATCGGTGAGGACTTCCTCCCGATCCGGGCCGCCGATGACTACCTGCGGTTCCTCGCCCTCGACGGTGCGTCGCCCCACACACTGCGCTCGTACGCCACCAGCCTTGGGCTCTGGTTCGACTTCCTGGACCGCACCGGCCAGGACTGGGACGGCTTCGCTCCCTTGGTCTTCGGGGAGTTCTTGACCTGGGTGCGCACAGGCGACCTGCCCGGGCACGTTCGCATCGGTCCTGCCGTGACCCGCCGACGTCCAGCGACGGTGCAGCTGCGCTCGGCCGCGGTCTTGGCGTTCTACCGGTGGCTGGCCGCCGCGGAAGGTATCACCGGCCCGTACGAGACGCTCTACACGCCCTTGGCCAGGCGGGGCCGGCGCCCCTACGTCCCGATGTTGAGCGGCGTCGCACCTGACCAATCTGCGATGACGCCATTGTTCTCCACGAGGTCCGGCCCCAAGGGCCGCACCCCCGTGCTGACTCCCGAACAGATCCGCACGATCTTGGACACCTACGCCCGCCAACGGGGCGACGGGGCATGGGACGGCGGCCCCGCTGGCCTGCGAAACAGGTTCCTGTTCGCGTTGCTCGCCGACACCGGCATGCGCTTAGGCGAGGCGCTGTCGCTGCGACACACTGACATCCGCCCCGGGCAGGGCGACCAGCCCGCCATCGACGTCACACCCCGCCAGGACCACCCCCACGGCGCGCGGGTGAAGTCTGGGCGGCCCCGCCGCATCTACGTCGCGGCGGACCTGATGCGCCTGTACGACGCGTACGTGTGGCAGCTCGTCGACGCCGGCGCCGACCTCGTCGTCGACGAGCTGAGCCACCACTTCGTGTTCACCAACGTCACTGACCGCGGGCCGGCCTTCGCGCCGCTGCGTCCCGAAACGGTGTATGCCGCGATCCGGTCGCTGAACGCCCGCGTAGCCAAGACGTCGTCCGTGCACGCGCCGCCGACGAACTGGTCCCCCCACTGGCTTCGGCACACCCACGCCACCGCGCTGCTGCTGTCCGGCTGCCCTCCCCACGTGGTGATGCGACGGCTGGGGCACCTCGACGTCCAAACGACCCTGTCGACCTACGGGTGGGTCACCGAAGACGCCGAACTACGGGCGATCGCCAACTGGCGCCGCTACGTGCAGGGCACCTGGAGCGACCACAGCTTCGACGGCCACACCACGACCTCGGCGCCGACGGCACCGGTAACACAGCTGACGCCAACGATTGAGGGAAGACCGACATGACACCGCCTACCCGAGCGAACAACGCTGGTGCACGGCCCAACCCGCCCAACGCGTCGTGGGACGCCGCCTGGGCGTGCGTGCCCGAGCCGTGGCGTGACGGCGTCTACCGGCTTGACGAGGCGCCGTGGTCCGAGGTGTTCGTGCGCAACACCAACTACCTGCGCTCGGCCAAGGAGTACGACTTCAGACCTGCCGGAGCGCACCTGGCCGGCCAACAGGTTGCCTGGTGGGTGTGGACCGTCTGGGCTGAGGGCACGCGAAAGATCGACCCGGCCATGCTGGCGTGGTGGCAGCGCGCCGTCGCGAGCCTGTCCAGGCAAGGGAGCCGGTTTCGGGGCAACCCTGCCGGGGTGTCGATCGCCGACCTCGACCCCGCGGTCGTGATCGGGGAGGCCCTGCGTCAGTTCCACGCCAGGCACGGTCGGCGGCCGTCGCCGGGGAACCTGCGCAACCTCGAGTCCGTGGCGTACTCCATCCACGAGCACGTCTCCATCCGATGCTCGCCGCAGCCATGGTGGCGCCACGACACGTGGTCGCTGACTCTGGACCCGCGCATCCCGCGACGTGAACACGAACCCCACGGGCACCGGCCCATCGCCTTCTCCGACGTCGAACCGCAGTGGTTGCGCGAAGGGCTGCGGTTCTGGCTCTCGCAGTGCCTGGTCCACGACATCCTGACCTGGACCACCACGGCCGCCCGTCGCACCCTGGTGGGGACCTACCTTGGCGGCTACCTGCACGAGCACGACGTGCGTGAGCCCGCTCTGGCGAGCGACCGGACCTCCCTGCGGGCGCTGATGACGTCCTTCTTGGCGTGGCTTCGTAGCCCTCAAGCCAGCAGCCGCGGACGTGTGTTGAGCCCCAACAGCGTCGCTGCGATCCAGTCCGCGGTGCAGCGGTTCTACGACTTCATGCTCGACAACGCCGACGCCGCCACCGAGTTCACCGGGCACCACGGCTGGACGCAGCTCACCGGCGACCACCAGCGGCTGTGGCCCGCCCAGGCGCGCCGCACCCGAATGGGCAACCAGGCGGCACCCCGCTACCTCAGCACCACCGACGTGCAACGCATGCTCGTCTACCTCGACGTGTTGTCCACCAACTCCACCGACGTCGTGACCGTCGGCGGTGCACCCCACGGGCCAGTGATCACCGTGATGGGACTGGGGGATCCGCAAGCCGCCAGGGCCTGGATGCTCCAAGCCCTCACTGGGCGCCGCGTCTCAGAGATCCTCATGCTCGACTTCAACCCCTTGACGAGGTTCGACCTCGCGGGAACCGGCACCCACAACGACGAGCACGACCCCGACGCGTTCGTTGCCAGGCTGCGCTACCAGCAGACCAAGGTCGACGGCGTCGACCCCACCATCCCCGTCGAACGGGCCGTGGTCACCCTCATCGAAGAACAGCAACAGTGGGTTCGTCAGTCCTTCCCCGAGGCACGCGACCACCGACACCTCTTCCTCAACCCCACGAGCAACCACAAAGGCCTGCGCCCTCGAAGCCACGCATCACAACAAGCAGCGCTGCGGCGGCTGGACGCGATCGTCAACCTCGTCGACCAAGACGAGAAGCCGCTGCGGTACACCCAGACTCACCGGCTGCGGCACACCAAGGCCACCGAGCTCCTAAACGCGGACGTGCCCGTGCACGTGGTCCAGCGCTACCTCGGGCACAAGTCCCCAGAGATGACGATGCGCTACGCAGCCACCCTGGCGGCGACCGAGCAGGCAGCGTTCCTGCGCTACAAGAAGGTAGGCGCCGACGGCAGAGACCTCGGCATCGACCCCGTCGACCTCTACGACCTATCCCACCTGACCCGCCGCGCGGACCGTGCCCTGCCCAACGGTCTCTGCCTGCTCCCGCCAACCCAAAGCTGCGACAAGGGAAACGCGTGCCTGCCATGCCCGTCCTTCGCTACCGACGCCACCCACCTCGACGAGCACCGCAGTCACCATTCACAGACCACCGACCTGATTGCTCAACGCCGTGAGCGCTACCGGCAGCGCACCGGCACCGATCTGCCCGACGGCAACATCTGGCTCCAGGGCCGGCTACGTGAACTCGCCTCGTTGGAGGCCATCATCGAGCGTCTCAGCCAACCCGACGCAACCAACGATGCAGGAGTCGCCGGCGGCGGATGCACCTCCAGGGGTGCGGTACCAGTCTCGATCGTCACTGCCGGGGCACATACCGCCGTGCTGCGCTCCGAGCTCAGTGCTCGCCTCTCAGCTCAACCGGCGCCGGGACCGACGCGGCGGTGCGACTCGTGAGCGGCAGCCCCAGCTCCGAACGCGCCCCCGACACGGCAGCGCAGCAGCGGCGCAACGACTCGCTGAGGAAGGCTGCGCGAGCCCGAACAGCCACTGCCACGGCACGAGCAGAGAAAGGCATCCGCACCTTGATCCGCGATGGGGGGCGGGTCAACTTCACCTCGGTGGCCAGGGCATCAGGCGTCTCCGCCCGCTTCCTCCACCAGCACCCCGACCTTGCCGTCCGGATCCGAACCCTGGCCGCTCAACAACGCGGCGCGCTCGAGGAGCGCCACGCCGTCACCGTCACGGGCGACAACGCCGTCATCGCGGCACTGCGTCGCCGAATCCGCGAACAAGACGACGCACACCGAGCCGAAGCAGCACGCCTGCGCACGAGGTTGGCCGAGCAGGACCGTCAGCTCGCAGCCCTCTACGGCCAGCTACGAGGCCGCCCTGATCACGGGTCGCCTCGACCCGTAACGGGCCCCGCTACGGAATGAACTGATACCAGGCGAGCTCGTGCGCCGGCTCATCCGCGAACCACGCCCAGGTCCCCGACGCGAGGTCCTTCGGCCGCCTCTTCGCAGGCGCTGCGTTGCGCGACTCGAACGCGGACAGGAACGAGCACCGGTCCGCGGCGATGTTCTGCTGAGCTGCCCAACGCAAGAGCGCGTCGCGGCGGGCTGTGGTCACGAGCCCGTCCGTGGCGACCGCCTCTACAACCCAGAACCGCACCGCAGGCCGGATCCCGAACGAGTCCAGGCAACCGTTGCACCCCAGGGGCCAAATCCAGTGACGTGCGGACCATCGACCACAACTGCGCTGCCAGAGAGTGCGGCGTGTAGTGACGGCCGTGGCGCGCCCGGGTCGCAGCCGACAGCGCCTCGACGTACGCGCCGCCAACCTGGTCAGGGGTCAGCGACCCCCACGACGCCCTCAACGGTGGGTTCGTAGGCAGCGGAACCGGAGGCGCTACCTCCAACGCCAACTCCACATCGGCCCATCGTCCGCTCAGCCCAGCAGCCTCGGCCCGTGACGCCCACCACGCCGGAATCGCCGCGAGCACAGCAACCGCAGTCGGGGTCAGCTCAGCAGGTGAGTCCTCGGCGACGTCGCCGCGCGATCCCCTGGAGCCCAGCGGACGCGCAGGCATGGCCACGTCAAGCGCCTCAGCGACCGCGGCATCGACGAGCACGTCGCTGTTCACCCGGAACTCCCTTCCCGACTCAATCTTGACGGCAGGCCCCGACACTACCGAGCCGCGACGCTCGAGTCTGCGATCGCGTCGACGACGCGCCAGAGGCCGCAGATGGCCCCGTCCACGAAACATCGATCACGCCGTGACCGACAAGAACTGCGCACACATCGAACGACTCTGTGCCGATTGCTACGGATAAAGAGGTGGACGTCGCGAGCACGACGACACGCTGGTCACGCACTTCCCAGCCGTGGCAGTACGGGCAGTGGATGACGCCGGTGCCCCAGTGCTCGGCCAGCCCGGGGACATCGGGCAGCGTGTCGACGACGCCCGTGGTCACGACGAGGTGGCGCGCCGACCACCTGGTGCCGTCGGCGGCCGTGACGCTGACCCGGTCGGCGCCCGTAGGCACCACGGCATCCACCACCGTCCCGTCGACGACCACGCTGCCGTAGGAGGCCAGCTCGGCTCGGCCGCGAGCCAGCAACTCGCCCGGCGGGAGCCCGTCGTGCCCGAGGAAGGCGTGGACGCCAGCCGCCGGGGCATTGCGGGGGTGACCGGCGTCGACGACGACCACCGACCGGCGCGACCGCGCGAGGACCGTCGCAGCCGACAGGCCGGCCCCCCCTCCACCGACGACGACGACGTCAACGTCGACGGGCGTGGCGTCAGGGTCGGTCGGGTTGGACGTCGTGGAAGTGCCGGATGCCGGGGAGTGCTCGCTCATGGAGCCACCGTCGCGCACCGATCACGCACAGAGCAAGATATGTTGCCGCTATGGCAAACCTCGACCCGCACGTCGTCGGCCGCCGCCTGCGCGACCTGCGCACCCGGCGCGACCTCACCCTCGCGGACGTCGCCGCGGAGACGGACATCTCCGTGAGCACGCTCTCCCGCCTGGAGTCAGGCAGTCGCCGCGCGACGCTCGAGCTGCTCGTGCCCCTCGCCCGCACCTACCGGGTCACGCTCGACGAGCTCGTCGACGCACCCGCGACGGGCGACCCCCGGGTGCACGCCAAGCCGATCCAGGCCTGGGGCGCGATGATCATCCCGCTGACCGCACGGCGCGGTGGCCAGCGCGCGTTCAAGCACGTGCTGTACCCCGAGGCCCGCAGTGTGCCCGACCCGCGCACCCACGAGGGCTACGACTGGGTCTACGTGCTGTCCGGCAGGTTGCGCCTGGTGCTCGGCGAGCACGACATCGTCATGGGCCCGGGGGAGGTCGCCGAGTTCGACACCCGCACCCCGCACTGGTTCGGCTGCGCGGACGGGCAGCCGGTGGAGCTGCTGTCGATCATCGGGCCCCAGGGCGAGCGCATGCACGTACGCGCCCGCCCGAAAGGCTCCAGCCCGGCATCCTGACGCCGAGCCGACGGCTCTGCTCAGCGGGCGATGTCGGCGAGAACGGCACCCGTCACCCGCACCAGGTCCGTCGGTGACAGGCCGATGTCGAACCCACGCCGCCCACCCGAGACGTAGACGACGTCGAACAGCTCGGCACTCTCGTCGACCACCGTCGGCAGCGCCCGCTTCTGCCCCACGGGGGAGATGCCTCCCAGCACGTACCCCGAGGACCGTTGCGCGGCACCCGGATCCGCCATGCCCACCCGCTTGACCCCGAGCGCCGACGCCATCGCCTTGAGGTCCAGCGACCCCGCGACGGGCACCACCGCGACCGCGAGACCGGCGCCGGTGTCGACGAGCAACGTCTTGAACATCTGCTCGGCAGGCAGGCCGAGCGCGTCGACGGCCTCCTGACCATAGGACCGGGCCGCCGGGTCGTGCTCGTACACGTGCTGCGAGAACGGGACACCCGCCGCGGTGAGGGTCACCGTGGCGGGTGTCCCGGAAGGGTCTCGACGCGCCATACGTCGCAGCGTAGAACCACCCCCGGAGCCGGGGGAGGGCTGCCCTACAGCAGGTCGGCGGCGGATGCCGCGCGGCTGGCGCTCGCACCCACGAGGGCGGCCTCGTGGGTCGCCTCGAGGTCGGTGGTCGAGCGCCACCAGTCCTGCCCGGCCTGCGGCAGGGTGTAGATCGGGTCGTAGTACACGTACTCGCGCGAGAGTGCCTGCTCGTCGCCGGCCTCGATGGAGGTGCGGTAGTTCTTGCGCCAGAACGACATCCCGCGCTCGGTCTCGTAGCTCTCGACCTGGTGCACCCAGCGCTTGCCGACGAACGGCACGTCGCACACGATGCGCGGCGTCGCGAACCCGGGCAGGTAGCCCATGATCCCGTGCTGGAGGTCCTGGGCCTCGCGCAGCGACAGCCGCCAGTGCTCGGCGAACGGGATCATGTCGCACATGTAGAAGTAGTACGGGGTGATCATCGCCTCGTCCTGGAGGGCGAAGCACAGGTCGAGCAGGTCCTTGGTCGTGTTGTTCACCCCGCGCATGAGCACGCCCTGGTTGCGCACGTCGCGCACCCCCGCGTCGAGCATCGCCTGGGCCGCCTGCGCCACGAGCGGCGTCACGGACTGGGCGTTGTTGACGTGGGTGTGGATCGCGACGGACACGCCGCGCGAGCGCGCCTTGGCGCTGATCCGGGCCACACCCTCGACGACGTCCGGCTGCAGCCAGTGCTGCGGCAGGCCCATGAGCGCCTTGGTCGCGAGGCGGATGTCGCGGATGGTCTCGACCTCGAGCAGCTTGTCGAGGAACCCTTCGAGGTTCTTCCACGGCATGTTCGCCACGTCACCACCGGAGACCACGACGTCGCGCACGCCCGGGGTGCGCTGGAGGTAGTCGAGCATCGCCGCATACCGGTCAACCGGCTTGCCCGCGAGCTTGAGCTTGGTGAACTGCGGCGTCGAGTTGCCGACGAGGTCCATGCGGGTGCAGTGGCCGCAGTACTGGGGGCAGGTCGGCAGCATCTCGGCCAGCACCTTGGTCGGGTACCGGTGGGTCAGCCCCTCGACGGCCCACATGTCGTGCTCGTGCAGGCTGTCGCGCGTGGAGAACGGGTGGCTCGGCCAGTCGGTGCGCCGGTCGCTGAAGACCGGCAGCATGTACAGCCGGATGGGGTCGGCGTAGAACGCCTCGGTGAAGGCGGCACCGGCACCGGGCATGACGCCGTCGGTCGCGGGCACCATCGTGTTCATCATCTGCGGCGGCACGAGCATCGACATCGTGGCGCGCTCGGCCTGGTCGCGCTCGAGGTCGGCGTAGAACCGCTCGTCGAGCAGGTCGCCCATGAGGGTGCGCAGCTGCGCGACGTTCTTGATGCAGTGGGCCCGCTGCCACTGCGCGTCAGCCCACTGCTCGGGGGTGACGTCACGCCACCCCGGCAGGCGGGTCCAGTCGGGCTCGACCAGTTCGCGACGACGGTAGGCGTAGGGCTGGTCGATGATCTGCGTCATGCGTGGCAGGATACGCAATGGATGCCGTCAAAGTCACGTTTGACCGTAAATGCTGCGGCTGCGTGTTGGCCAATGAGGAGATTCTTGTGCGCACCACCCCTTCGTCCCCCGTGGGCATGCACCGGGTCGTCGACCCCGCCGGCGCTGCCCTTCCGCAGGCGGCCCGTGTCCTGGACGCCGGCGGCGACCTGTGGCCCGACGAGGTCCGCATCGACGTCGAGACGCTCAACCTCGACGCGGCATCCTTTCGCCAGCTGAGCGAGAAGCACGCGGGCGACGGGGACGCCGTGCGCGCGGAGGTCCTCGACATCGTCGCCACCCGCGGCAAGATGCAGAACCCCGTGACGGGCTCGGGCGGCATGCTCATCGGCACCGTCGCCGAGGTCGGACCGCAGTCGCCACTCGGGCTGGCCGTGGGCGACCGGGTCGCCACGCTCGTCTCCCTCTCCCTGACGCCGCTGCAGCTCACCGACGGGCTCGAGCGCTGGGACGGTCGCAGTGAGCGTGTTCCGGCATCCGGGACCGCGGTGCTGTTCGGTCGGTCGATCGCCGCCCGCCTGCCCGAGGACATGTCACCCGACCTCGCCCTCATGGTGATGGACGTGTGCGGTGCCCCCGCCCTGGTCAGCAGGGTCGTGGGGGAGTACGTCGACGCAGGCGTGAGCCCCACCGTCGTCGTGCTCGGTGGCGCCGGGAAGTCGGGCTCGCTGTCCCTGGCCGCCGCGCGCGCCGCGGGTGCGGGGCACCTCATCGGCGTCGTGCCGGTCCAGCGGGAGGCCGACCAGCTGACCGCGAGCGGCCTGGCCGACCGGGTCGTCATCGCCGACGCCCGCTCACCGCTCGGCCTCGCGGATGCCGTTGCTGCCGCCGGCGGCCCCGCCGACGTCACGGTGGTCTGCGTCGACGTGCCGGGGTGCGAGCAGCCGGCGATCCTCGCGACCGCCCAGGGTGGCACGATCATCTTCTTCTCCATGGCGACGAGCTTCTCCGCGGCAGCGCTGGGGGCCGAGGGCCTGGCCGCCGACGTCCGGATGCTCGTCGGTAACGGCTACGTCCCCGGGCACGCCGACCTGGCGCTGGACCTCGTGCGGGGCAACGCCACGGTCCGGGCGCTGTTCGAGGGCCGCCTGAGCGAGTAGTTGCTGCTCACCCGCGGCGGGTGACGTCCGGGCGCGGCCCTGTCCGTAGCGTCAAGGCAACGACACCCGGCTCCCGCAGAGGAATCCCGCATGCACCTCACCACCGCCGCTCGCGCGGCATCCGCCGTCACCACCCTCATGCTGGCCCTGCTCATCGCCGGCTGCTCCTCCGATTCCGACACCACGGCGCCGGCCGCGAGCGCAGCGGCCAGTGTCGCTGCGAGTGTCAAGGCGAGTGCGAGCGGTGAGGCCTGCAGTGCCTTCGCCGAGCTGAAGACATCCGTCCAGGACCTGAAGTCCACGCCGTTGGACACCTCCGGAACCCGGGTGCAGATCGCGGCCCAGGCCGCCGACCTCGGGGTCAAGGCGGCCACCGTCAAGGCCAACATCAGCCGCCTGTCCGCCCTGTCCGACGGTCCGGTGGCAGCCGCGGTCGGTGAGCTGAACAAGAAGGCCGACGCCCTGAGCGAATCGCTCACCCTCGCCGTGGCCGACGGGCAGGAAGAGATCGGCCCCAACATCACGGCGGCCCAGTCAGAGCTCGACGCCGCCTTCTCCGACGTGAGCACGAAGATCGACGCGCTCTGCCCGGCCGGGTAGGACTTGCCCAAACCGGGTTCCGCCTTGTTGGCTTGGCGCATGAACCTGCCCCGCTGCTCGATCTCGACCCACACCACCCCGGTCCTGTGAAGGGGCTCTACCTCGCCGGCACCGAGGCCCGCTCGGGCAAGTCGGCGGTCGCGGTCGGGCTCGTCAACCGGCTCACCCGGCGGCACGGGCGGGTTGGCGTCTTCCGCCCGGTCGTCCAGGCCGGGGGCCAGGACGAGTTGTTGCGGGTGCTGCTCCAGGAGGCCCACACCGACCTCGCACCCGAGCTCGCGTGGGGCGTGACGCACGACGACCTGCACGCCGATCACGACCGGGCCCTCGGGGTCGTGGTCGACCGCTTCCACGCCATGGCCCAGGGACATGACGTCGTCCTCGTCGTGGGGTCCGACTTCTCCGACGTCGTCGCGCCGACCGAGTTCGCCACGAACGCGCGGATCGCCGCGGACCTCGGCACCCCTTTGGTGCTCGTCGCTCCCGCCCGAGACCGCGAGCACGCCGAGCTCGCGGCCAGCGCAGCGGCCGCGGTCGCCGCGGCCCGCGCTGTGCACGCCCACGTCGGTGGGGTGGTCATCAACCAGGTTCGGTCCGACGAGAGTGCCGCCGCCCTGGACGCCCTCACGACCCGCCTCGGCGCGCTCCCGATGTGGGCCCTCACCGAGACCCCGCTCCTGCGGGCGCCGACGGTCCGCGACCTCATGGCGGCCTGTGACGGCAGCCTCGTGCACGGCGACGCCGAGCTGCTCGACCGCGAGAGCATGGGTCTGGTCGTCGCCGCGATGTCGATGCCGCACGTCATCGACCGGCTCATCGAGGGTTCCACCGTCATCGTCCCCGGGGATCGGGACGACGTCGTGCTCGGGGTGCTGCTCGCGCACCACTCGCGCACGCTGCCGACGTTGTCCGGCCTGGTGCTCAACGGCGGCTTCGCCCTCTCGCCGCAGATCGACCGGCTCATCGCCGGGCTCGACATGCGCCTGCCCATCGTCTCGTGCCAGCTCGGCACCATGGACACCGCGACGGCGCTCGGGCGCATCGAGGGACGAATCACCGCGACCTCGGCCCGCAAGGTCCGCGCCGCGGCCGACCTGCTCGACCGCACCGAGGGCATCGACGCCCTCGACGCCCTGCTGAGCGACGACGCCCCGGGCGGTGAGCGAGCGGTCACCCCGCTGATGTTCGAGCACGACCTCGTCGAGCGCGCCCGTGCGGCGCAGGCACACATCGTCCTGCCAGAGGGTGCCGAGGAGCGCATCATCATCGCGGCCGACCAGGTGCTCGCTCGCGGCATCGCGCGCCTGACGCTGCTCGGGGACGAGAGCGTCATCCGCGACAAGGCTCGGGTGCTCGGGGCCGACATCTCCGCCGCCGAGGTGGTCGACCCGGCGACCAGTGCGTGGCGTGAGGAGTTCGCCACCACCTACGCGGCGCTGCGCGCGCACAAGGGCGTCACCCACGACCAGGCCTTCGACCGGGTCGTCGACCCGTCGTACTTCGGGACGATGATGGTGCACGCAGGCCGGGCCGACGGGATGGTCTCCGGGTGCATCACGACCACGGCGCACACGATCCGACCTGCGCTCGAGGTCGTCCGTACGGCCCCCGGCGTCTCGGTCGTCTCCAGCGTGTTCCTCATGTGCCTGGCCGACCGGGTGCTCGTCTACGGCGACTGCGCCGTGAACCCCGATCCGGATGCCGCCCAGCTCGCCGACATCGCGATCTCGTCGGCGCGCACGGCGGCCGCGTTCGGCATCGAGCCCCGGGTCGCGATGCTGTCGTACTCCACCGGCGAGTCCGGGACCGGCGCCGACGTGGAGAAGGTGCGGGCCGCCACGGCCATCGTGCGCGAGCTCGCGCCCGACCTCCTCGTCGAGGGGCCGATCCAATACGACGCCGCCGTCGACCCGCACGTGGCCGCCACCAAGCTCAAGGGCAGCCCGGTCGCGGGGCGGGCCACGGTGCTCGTCTTCCCCGACCTCAACACCGGGAACAACACCTACAAGGCGGTGCAGCGCAGCGCCGACGCGGTCGCGATCGGCCCCGTCCTGCAGGGTCTGAACCGCCCGGTCAACGACCTCTCCCGAGGAGCGCTCGTGCGCGACATCGTCAACACGGTGGCCATCACCGCCGTCCAGGGGCAGCCCCAGTGAGCACCGATCCGCACGTCTTCGTCGTCAACGCCGGCTCCTCGTCGCTGAAGTACCAGGTGATCAACGCCGCCAGCGGTCACACGGTCGCCGTCGGGCTCGTCTCCGAGATCGGCGGCGCGAGCCGCATGCGGCACGACAGCATCGGCCCCGGTGGCGAGGTCTCCCGCCACGAGTCGGACGCGCCGTGCCAGACCCACACCAGCGCCTTCGCCGCGGCCCGCGCCGCGCTGCGCGAGCACGGGGGCGGCGTGGGCGACCACGTCGTCGCGATCGGCCACCGGGTGGTCCACGGGGGACGACGCTTCACCCAGCCCGTCGTCGTCGACGACGTCGTCCTGGAGTCACTGCGGGTGCTCTCCCCGCTGGCACCCCTGCACAACCCGGCCAACGTCGAGGGCATCGTGCGGGCCCAGGAGGCCTTTCCCGGGCTGCCCCACGTCGCGGTCTTCGACACCGGCTTCCACGGAACCCTGCCGCCGGCCGCGTACACCTACGCCGTCCCGGACTCGTGGCGCGACGAGCACCACGTGCGCCGATACGGCTTCCACGGCAGCTCGTACGCCTGGGTGACCCGGCGCACCGCCGCCCTGATGGGCCGACCCGTCGACGACCTGCGGATGGTCGTCCTGCACCTGGGCAACGGGGCCAGTGCGTGCGCCGTCGACGGCGGTCGCAGCGTCGACACGTCGATGGGTCTGTCCCCGGTCGAGGGCCTGGTCATGGGCACCCGTTCCGGCGACGTCGACCCGGCGCTGGGGGGCTACCTCGAGCGCGTGGCGGGACTCACGGCATCCGACTACGACCGCGCCCTGAACCGCGAGAGCGGGCTGCTCGGCCTCGGCGGGGTCTCGGACTTCCGGACGATCGTCGAGCGGCGCGACGCCGGGGATGCCGCGGCGACGCTCGCGTTCGACGTCACCGTGCACCGGTTGCGCAAGTACGTCGGGGCCTACGCCGCCGTGCTCGGCCGCCTCGACGCCCTCGTGTTCACCGGCGGCATCGGCGAGCACAGCGCCCCGCTGCGCGCCGCCGTCGTCAACGGCTTGGAGGTGCTCGGGCTGGCCCTGGATGCCGGCCCGAACGCCGGCGGGCCACCCGAGCGGCGGATCAGCGGCGAGGAGAGCCGGGCCGAGGTCTGGGTGGTCCCGACCGACGAGGAACGCGAGATCGCGCGGACCACCCTCGAGGTCCTCGGCCTCGCCCACACGCTGTGAGCACCACGCTCTACCGCGGCGGCACCGTCCACACCCCCGACCAGCCCCGAGCAACCGCACTCGTCGTCGGCGATGACGGGCGGATCGCGTGGATCGGCGACGAGGAGGGCGCCGCGAGGCACCGCGACGGGGTCGACACCGTCGTCGACCTCGACGGCGGACTCGTGCTGCCGGCCTTCGTCGACGCGCACGTCCACCTGTCCCACACGGGCATGGGGCTGCGCGGTGTCGACCTCGGCGCCACCACCTCCGTCGCCCAGGCGCTGCGGCGCATCGAGGAGGCCGCCCGCCGCCACGGCGGTCGCCCGATCTTCGCGTTCGGGTGGCAGGAACAGGCATGGGCCGAGGGTCGCCCGATGACGTCAGCCGAACTCGACCGGGCGAGCTACGGGGGAGTGGTCTACGCCTCGCGGGTCGACGGCCACTCGGCCGTGGTCTCCAGTGCGCTCGCCATGATGTCCGCGGCGAGGGGGTTACCGGGATGGACCGAGCACGGCTTCGTCACCCGGGACGCCAAGAACGCGGCGCGGGCATCCTTCGACGCAGCCGGCAGCCGGCAGCAGCGTCGCGACGACATCGAGGCAGCCCTGCGCGAGGCCGCGGCCGTCGGCCTCGCGGTGGTCCACGAGTGCGGCGGCCCGCTGCTCACGAGCGCCGAGGACTTCGCCGACGTGCTCGACCTCGGGACCCGACCCGACCTGACGCGCACCGTCGGGTACTGGGCAGAGCCGGTCACCGACCCGGAGCAGGCCCGCGCCCTCACGGCACTGCACGGGGCCGCGGGGCTGGCCGGTGACCTCAACATCGACGGTTCGATCGGCTCACGAACGGCCCTGCTGCGCCAGCCCTACGCTGACGATCCCGGGTGTTCCGGCACCGCGTTCCGCACGGCCGACGGAGTGCGAGACCACGTCGCGGCCTGTGCCGCCGCCGGTGTGCAGAGCGGCTTCCACGTCATCGGTGACGCGGGGATGGACACCGTGCTCGACGGCATCGAGGCCGCCGCGACCCTGGTCGGCCCCGACACCGTGCGGGCCACCAGGCCGCGACTGGAGCACGCCGAGATGGTCGACCCCGAGGGCATCGCCCGGATGGCGCGCCTGGGCGTCGTCGCGAGCGTGCAACCGTCCTTCGACGCCGCGTGGGGAGGGCCGCACGGCATGTACGCCGAACGTCTCGGGGCTGCTCGCGTGCCGGGCACCAACCCGTTCGCACAGCTCCACGAGGCCGGGGTGGCGCTGGCTCTCGGGTCCGACAGCCCGGTGACACCGTTCGACCCGTGGGGGGCGGTCTGGGCCGCGGTGCTGCACCACGAGCCGGGTGCCCGCCTCGACGTCCGGTCCGCCATCGCTGCGCACACCGCCGGCGGCTGGGCTGCGGCGCGCGAGGTCGGCGGCGTGCTGCGGGTCGGTGCCCCCGCGACCCTGGCCGTCTGGGACGTGCCGGATGCCGGCCACGACGGGTTGCCGCAGGTCACCGACGGTGCCCCGCGACCGGCCTGCCGCCGCACGCTGCGCGACGGACTCGTGCTGCACCGGGCCTGAGCGCCCAAGAGGATCTGCACGTGCATGAACGCCGACGCAGACACCTCGCACGGATCAACAGATACTGTCGTGCAATCCCGTGGGTGCCGAAATACTTGCGCCATCCTTGCTAGATTGACCCTGTGTCTTCACGCCCACGCCAGATCCTCGACCTCGACGCCGCCACCGTCCGTCGCGCGCGCACCCTCGCGCGCCGCGCCGGGAAGCCCGTCGTCGACCTCGCCCGCAGCCACACCACCGTCTCGGTCGAACGGGCGACGCTGCGCCTGGCCGGGCTCGCCGGAGCCGACCACGAGAACGTGCCGTGGGTCAACCACCTCGTCGACGCCGTCCGGGAGGGCGCCGGCCTCGAGCACGGGGTCACCCTCCCCGTCTGGGACGCCCTGCGTCGCGGCGAGGCTCCCGACCTGCTGACCCTGGCCCAGAAGGCCGCCAGCGGGGGAGTGCGCTTCGAGGTCCCGCAGGGCAAGGCGGCCACGGCGGCCGGCAAGGCCGGTCGCACGGCGATCGCCCGCGGCATCCGCACCATCGACCGCCAGCGAGCGGCGCGTGACCGGCTCATCGCCCGCCACGGCAACCCGCCGCGCAAGCCCTGGATCTACCTCATCGTCGCCACCGGCGACATCTACGAGGACATCCCGCAGGCGCAGGCCGCCGCTCGAGAAGGCGCCGACATCATCGCCGTGATCCGCTCGACGGGTCAGAGCCTGCTCGACTTCGTGCCCGAGGGCGCGACCCGTGAGGGCTACGCGGGCACCTATGCGACGCAGGAGAACTTCCGCCTCATGCGCGCGGCACTCGACGAGACGAGCAAGGAGCTCGGCCGGTACGTCCGCCTCACCAACTACGCCAGCGGACTGTGCATGCCCGAGATCGCCGCGCTCGCCGGGCTCGAGCGGCTCGACATGATGCTCAACGACTCGATGTACGGCATCCTCTTTCGCGACATCAACCCGATCCGCACGTTCGTCGACCAGCGCTTCAGCCGCCAGGTGCACGCCCGCGCCGGCATCATCATCAACACCGGTGAGGACAACTACCTCACGACCGCGGATGCCGTCGAGGCCGCCCACACGGTCACCGTCAGCCAGCTGCTCAACGAGTACTTCGCCAAGGAGGCGGGACTGGAGGACTGGCAGCTGGGCCTCGGCCACGCGTTCGAGGTCGACCCCACGGTCAAGGACAGCTTCCGCCTCGAGCTCGCGCACGCCCTGTTGGCCCGCCAGCTCTTCCCCGAGGCACCGCTGAAGTGGATGCCGCCGACCAAGCACATGACCGGCGACATCTTCCGCGGGTACCTCCTCGACGGCTTCTTCAACCTCGCCGGGGCGATGACCGGGCAGGGGATCCTCCTCGTCGGCATGATGACCGAGGCCGTGGTCACCCCGTGGATCTCCGACCGCGACCTCGCCCTGCAGAACGTCCGGTACGTCATGGATGCCGCGGGCGGGCTCACCGAGGACTTCCACCCACCGCGCGACGGCCTCATCCAGACCCGGGCCCGGCAGGTGCTCGGCGAGGCGGTCGACCTGCTCGACACCATCGTCACCGACACCAGCACCGCAGGGGTCCCCCCGCTCCTGGCGGCGATCGCCGACGGCACCTTCGGGTCGATGAAGCGGCCCCCGACCAAGGGCAAGGGTCTGGAGGGCGTCGTCCGCAAGGCCGACGGCTACCTCAACCCGGCCACCGACCTTCTCGAGACGGGGGAGACCCGATGACCCGCACCGAGGCCCAGGAGGCCCGCAGCCGCAGCCGCCGCCACGGTGCCGAGCGCCGCATGGAGGACGCCCTTCCCGGCGAGCCGAGCCTGGCGGAGCCCGGCCCGATCGTGCGCCCCTACGGCGACACGACCGGCGACGGCATGGTGCAGGTGTCCTTCACCCTGCCCCTGCCGCACGACAAGCGTGCCGAGGGTGCCGCGCTCCAGCTCGCGGCCAAGATGGGGCTCGAGCCGGCGCTGCTCGTGCACGCCAAGGCGATGGGCCCGCACTTCACGTTCTTCGTCGTCTACGGGTCGGTCACCCACCTCGTCGACGTGCGCGACGTCGTCGTCCACGAGCGGGAGTTCCCGCTGCTGTCCGCCCGCGACACCAACGCCGAGATCCGCAAGCGGCTGCGCCGCAAGCTCGTCGTCGTCGGTGCGTGCATCGGCACCGACGCCCACACGGTGGGGATCGACGCGATCCTCAACATCAAGGGGTTCGCGGGGGAGAAGGGGCTGGAGTACTACCGCGAGATGACGGTGCACAACCTCGGCGCCCAGGTGCTCGTGCCCGAACTGGTCAACACGGCGCGCGAGGTCCGAGCGGATGCCGTGCTGGTCTCGCAGGTCGTCACCCAGAAGGACGCCCACATCCACAACACCCAGGCGATGTCCGCCGCGTTCCGCGAGGCGTTCCCGGAGGGGCAGGTGCCGCTGCTCGTCGTCGGCGGCCCGCGCTTCGAGGAGGGCTCCGCCGCCAGCCTCGGCGTCGACCGCATCTTCGGCCGGGGCACCACCCCGGGTGAGGTCGCCTCCTACCTCGTGCACGCCCTCGTCACCCCCCGCACGGAACCCGACCCGAGAGGGAAGCAGCGATGAGCCCCGAACCCACGGACAGCAGCGCCAACGGCAGTTCCCCCGGCAGCCGCGCCGAGGTCGGCCTCGTCGTCACCCATCGCCGCTACGTGCCCTACTCCCACGCCCACTACGCGGGCAACCTCGTCGACGGGGCCTACTCGCTGGCGGCCTTCGGCGACGTGGCCACGGAGATGTGCATCCGCACCGACGGCGACGAGGGCCTGTTCGCGTCCTACTCCGACGTGCAGTTCCGCGCCCCCGTGCGCGCCGGTGACGTCATCGAGATCTCCGCGACCCTCGTGCGGGTCGGGAGCCGGTCGCGCGAGATGGACTTCGAGGTGCGTGTCGTCGGTCGCGGCGCCCCCGAGCGGGGGGAGTCGGCGGCCGACGTCCTGGACCCGCCGGTGGTCGCGACGACCGCCCGCGGTGTCGTGGTGGTCCCCCCGGCGGGCTGAGTCCAGCCGGGTCAGCAGCGTGAATTACCGTGGGCGCGTGCCCACCCCCCTTCGGTATGCCGCGCGCCCAGCGGCCGCCCTCGCCGCAGGCCTGTGCCTGTGGCTCGCCTTCCCTGACGCCGACCTGTGGTTCCTCGCCCCGGTCGGGGTGGCCCTGCTCGGCGCTGCGACCCTGACGGCCGGGGGACGCCGCGGTGCCGCCCTGGGCATGCTCGCCGGGCTGGCCTTCTTCGTGCCCACGCTGTCGTGGTCGGGCATCTACGTCGGGGCCCTGCCCTGGTTCGCCCTCGCGACGCTGCAGGCCCTCTACATCGCCGCGATGTCAGGGGTCGTCGGTTTCGCCGGGCGGCGCCTGGTGGATGCCGGGCACCGGGCCCTTGCCGTCGCTCTCGTCCCGCTCGGTTGGGTCGTGCAGGAGTGGGCCCGAGGCACCACCCCGTACGGAGGCTTCCCGTGGGCACGCCTGGCGTTCAGCCAGGCGGACAGCCCGCTGGCCCACGTCGCCCGCTGGATCGGCGCCCCGGGGGTGACGCTCGCGGTCGCGACCGTGGGAGCGGGGCTGCTCGTCACGGCATCCGCGCTCGTGGAACGGCGACGCGACGCGCTCCTTATGGGGCTGGCGGTCAGCGTGCTCCCCTGGGGCGCCGGCCTGCTCCCGCTGCCGACGGACGGCCGCGCCGTGACGGTGGGGTTCGTCCAGGGCAACGTGCCCAAGGCAGGCCTGGACTTCAACGCCGAACGACGCGCCGTCCTCGACAACCACGTCCGCGGCACCGAACTGCTTGCCCCCCGGGCACCGGAGGACCTGACCCTCGTCGTCTGGCCGGAGAACTCCTCGGACATCGACCCCCTGCGCAACGCCGACGCCGCGGCGCAGGTCGAGCGGGCTCGCGCCGCGGTGGGAGTTCCCCTGCTCATCGGCGCCGTGCTGGCCGAGCCGGTGGGTGCCAGTTCCAACGTGTCGCTGTTCTACACCGGGGAAGGGGTCGAGCCGCAGCGGTACACCAAGCTGCACCCCGTCCCGTTCGCCGAGTACATGCCGAACCGCGACTTCTTCCGCCGCTTCAGCCCGGCCGTCGACCTCGCCGGCAACTTCGTCGCGGGATCCGAGATCGGGGTGTTCACGGTGCCCACGCCCGCGGGTCCCTACGCCGCGCTGCCGACGATCTGCTTCGAGGTCGCCTACGACGGCCTGATGCGCGACAGCGTCCTGGCCGCCGGTGAGCAGGAGAGCCTGCTCGTCGTCCAGACCAACAACGCGACGTTCGGCTACACCGCCGAGTCCGAGCAGCAGTTCGCGATCTCGCGCATCCGCGCGATCGAGCACGGCCGGTCGGTGGCCCACGTGTCCACCGTGGGGGTCTCCGGGTTCATCGCCCCCGACGGGTCGGTGTCGGGAAAGACCGGGCTCTTCACGGCGGAGCAGGAGATCGGGGTGCCGGTGGTGCGCGACGAGCTCTCACCCTCGGATCGGCTGGGCCCGGTGCCGGAATGGCTCGCCGCTGCCCTGCTGCTCGCGCTCGTCGTGGGGAGCGTGCGCAGCCGCCGGAGCGTTAGGGTTCTCGCACCGTCGATCCGACCCCGCGAGGACCACACCGTTGTCTGAGACCACCCGTCCGCCGATCCAGCGTGTCGCTGTCCTGATCCCGACGTACAACGAGCGCGACACCCTGCCCGTCATCGTGGCCCGCCTGCGCGAGGTGGTGCCCGACGCGGATCTGGTCGTGCTCGATGACAACTCGCCCGACGGCACCGGGGCGGTGGCCGACGCCCTCGCAGCGGCCGACCCGCGCGTCCAGGTCCTGCACCGGGCCGGCAAGGAGGGCCTCGGAGCGGCCTACCTCGCTGGCTTCGAGTGGGCCCTGGAGCGCGGCTACGACGCCATCGTGGAGATCGACGCGGACGGCTCACACCGGCCCGAGCACCTGCCGGCCCTGCTCGCGGCGGCAGCCGACGCGGATGCCGTGATCGGCTCACGCTGGGTGCCCGGTGGCGCCGTCGTCAACTGGCCCCTTCACCGCAAGGCGCTCTCGCTCGGCGGCAACATCTACGTCAAGGTGCTGCTCGGCATGCCCGTCAACGACGCGACGGCCGGCTTTCGGGTCTACCGGGCCGACGCCCTGCGGGTCATGGGGCTGCACGACGTCGCCTCGCAGGGCTACTGCTTCCAGACCGACCTGACCTGGCGCGCGGTGCGCAGCGGGCTGCGCGTCGTCGAGGTCCCCATCACGTTCGTCGAGCGTGAGGTCGGGGACTCCAAGATGAGTCGTGCCGTCATGACCGAGTCGCTGCGGCGGATCACCGGGTGGGGAGTACGCCACCGCGCCACTCAGGTGCGCGACCTCGTGGGCGGGGCGCGCCAGCCGAGGTGGCACTCACTGTGAGCAGGCCGGGCGCGACACCGTACGCCGCCCGCGGTCGACGGCGCCCCCGGGTGGTGCGCTGGGTCTTCCTCGCCCTGCTGATCATCCCCATCGTCGAGATCGCCGCGATCATCGCCGTGGGCCGCGTCATCGGCGGCTGGCCCACGCTGGCGCTCCTCGTCCTCGAGTCGATGCTCGGAGCGTGGATCGTCAAGCGTGAGGGCGCACGCACCTGGGCAGCCCTTCAGGAGGCCCTGACCACGGGACAGATGCCCAGTCGACAGCTCGCCGATGCCGCGCTCGTGCTGATCGGCGGCACCCTGCTGCTCACACCGGGTTTCGTCACGGACATCGTGGGCTTCTTCTTCATCCTGCCGCTGACCCGCCCGATCACCCGGGCCTGGTTGCAGGCGGTCGTCGCCGGGCGGCTGCTCGGACCGTCGGGGGAGTGGCCCGGTGGTCCTGGCCCGTCAGCGACGCCCCGGAGTGGTCGCCCGGACGTCGTCGAGGGGGAGGTCGTTCAGGGGCGCGTCGTCGACTCGGACGACACCTGACGGTTCATCGGATCACCCGATGAACGCCCACCTCACCCGACAAAGCTTCCGCCGCACGGTGTGGGCTTCCCGGGCGACGTGGAACCCCGCCCGATGTGAGGGATGCCGGGCACCCCACGTGGGGTACCCGGCATCCGGTGTCTGGTGGTGCGGTCGGTCAGGCGGACTTGCGCTTGCGCGGGCGCTCACCGCGCGACTCGCGCAGCAGGGTCAGGCGCTCCTCGAGGAGCTCCTCGAGCTCGGGGATGGAGCGCCGCTCGAGCAGCATGTCCCAGTGCGTACGCACGTGCTTGACGGGCTTGAGCTCCGGCGGCGGGCCACCGCCCTGGAGCTTTGCGTCTTCCCCGCAGCGGCACTCCCAGGTGTGCGGCACATCGGCCTCGACCGAGAACGGAAGCTCGATGGAGTGCCCGTTGGGGCACAGGTAGGTGGTGATGTTGCGCTCGCTGGGGACGACGTTGTGGTCGGTCTCCATGCTCAGGGCGCCGAGACGGCTGCCGCGCAGGCTACGTTCTGCCATGGGTAACTCCCGAGTCTGTGGTGTCCCGATCGGCAGTTCGCCCCGACCGGGTCTAGCGCATCCAACGCCCGGATACCGGTCGTTGTTCCGCCGTGAGCAGGTGCTGTCGAAGGTTCGACGTGACCGCACTCACAGTCTCGCGTGATCCTTCGGCTGAACGGACGCAACGTGCCCGTCAGGTGGGTACGGGTGCTCAATTCCCGTGTTGTACGTTCCCCCGTCGTCACCATATCGCTACCGTCAGCGCTGTGACGACTCCCACTGCCCCCGCCGGCGCCATGGATGCCGCTGGCCCCACTGCCCTCGATGTGGCCGGACCCACCTCCAAGCGCAAGATCATCGCGTGGGGGATGTGGGACTGGGGGAGCCAACCGTTCAACACGGTCATCACCACCTTCGTGTTCTCCGTGTACATCACGAGCTCGAGCTTCGGCGCCACGAACGCGACGTCGACAGCCCTCGCGATCTCGACCGCGATCGCCGGGCTCTTCGTCGCCCTGCTGGCCCCAGTCCTCGGCCAGAACTCGGACCGCTCCGGCCGCACGGTGCGCAACCTGCGCTTGCAGACCTGGCTGCTCGCGGGGTTGTCCGCATCGCTGTACGTCGTGAAGCCGGAACCGGCGTTCCTGTGGGTCGGGCTGATCCTGCTCGGGGTCGGCTCCGTCGTCTCCGAGATCGCCGGGGTCAACTACAACGCGACGATCGACCAGGTCGCCACGGGGAAGACCGTGGGACGCGTGTCGGGCTTCGGGTGGGGGATGGGCTACCTCGGCGGCATCATCGTGCTCCTCGCGCTGTACTTCCTCCTCATCCAGCCCGAGGTCGGTCTGTTCGGCGTGACCGACACCGACGGCATGGACATCCGGGTGTCGATGCTGCTGTGCGGGTTGTGGACGCTGATCTTCACCATCCCCGCCTTCCTCGTGCTGAAGGACCGGCCACGGCCCAAGGCACCTCGGGTGGGCGCCAAGGACTCCTACCGCCTGGTCTGGGCCTCGATCCGGGGCCTGTGGACCACCTCGCGGCACACCGTGTACTTCCTGCTCGCCTCAGCGCTGTTCCGCGACGGCCTGGCGGGAGTGTTCGCCTTCGGGGCGATCCTCGCCGCCGGGACGTTCGGCCTGTCCGCCGGGGACGTCATCGTCTTCGGCGCTGCTGCCAACATCGTCGCCGGCTTCGCGACCATGGGCTTCGGGATGCTCGATGACCGGCTCGGCCCCAAGCGGGTCATCCTCATCTCGCTCGGGGCCCTGGTCATCCTCGGCATCGCCATCTTCGTCCTGCACGATGGCGGGCCGTCGACCTTCTGGGTGCTCGGCCTCCTGATGACCGTGTTCGTCGGGCCGGCCCAGGCGGCGTCGCGAAGCTTCCTGGCACGCCTGATCCCCGAGGGCAAGAACGGCGAGATCTTCGGCCTGTACGCCACGACGGGACGCGTCGTCTCGTTCCTGTCACCCGCGGCGTTCGGGGTGTTCATCGCCATCGGTGCCGCGGTGACCGGTCAGGAGAACACCCAGTACTGGGGGATCCTGGGCATCGTGCTCATCCTCGCCGCCGGGTTCGCGGTCATGCTGCCGGTCAAGGAGCACGGCGAGCACAGCGTGAGCTGACGGCCGGCTGGGTCAGCCGGCGAACTCGAAGTGCCAGGGCTCGGGCTTGCGACCATCGGCAGCAGCCCACGAGGGGTGGAACCAGCCGAACAGCGGCCCGTTCTGCTTCATCCAGCGGTGTGCCGGAGAACTGAAGTCCTGGACACCGCCGCACAGGTCGAGTGCCCGACCCAGCCCGTGGTTGCTGGTGCCGGGTGTCGCCGCGAAGTGGCCGCGCTTGGCCTTGATGGCGATCTGGCCCGCGAGTGAACGGTAGGAGTCCGTGACACAGAGCGGCTCACCCGTCTGCGCCGCGTAGCTCTTGCTCAGGGCGTTGAACGCCGCAGCGGCCGCGGGGCTGAGACTCTCCCCTGGCGCGCCCCAGAGTGGGCAGAGGGCACTCGGCGGGTAAAGGCCGTTGGGGTACAGGCCCGTGTCGTCGGTGCAGGGCTCGCCGATGTCGGTGACTTCACCGGACACGGCAAAAAGGGCGTCGCGCAGGCGTTCGGCCGCAGCCTTGGCCTTCGGTGACCGCGCACCCACGAGCACGGAAGCGATCGGGCCGGCCTTCTCCACCTCGTCGATCTGAAGGGCCCGCAACTCACCGACGAGCTCGCGCTGGGCGGCGACGACCTTGGTGAGGGCGGATCTGTCCGACTGGATCTTCACGGTTGCCGCCGCTGCCTCGGCGACCGCAGCCTCGGAGGCTGCCGTCAGCCGGACCTGCTCTGCGGTGAGGACCCGGACGTCCTGGAGTGCGCGGGTGCGCTGCTCGGTCAGGTAGGACAGGTCACCAAGGGGGTCACCGACGTCTTCCGCCCGCGAGGCCATCGCCTCGATCATGAACGCGACGTCGGAACTGCCTGCGCCGCCGGAGTACACGAGGAAGACCCACTCGCGGACCACGTCTCGCGCCTTCTCGAGCTTGGCGTCCAGCACCTCGAGGTCGGACTTGGCGCGCGCCGCCTCCTCGATGGCCCCTCGCGCGCTCTCCTTCGCCGCTGCCAAGGACTCGAGCAGGGCGTTGGACTTCTCGGCCAGCAGATCCATCTTGCGGGTGGCCACTGCCACCTTCGACGTGCTCGCCGACAGGGCGGCGGTGATGCGATCGGCCTCGGCGATCTGAGAGTTCAGGTAGATGCCGGTGAGCGGCGCGTAGTCGACGACACCCCCGGTGCCGCCGCCGGAACTCTGTCTCCCGGGTTCGCTCGAACTGGCCGGCGGTCGGATCGGGGCAGCCGGCGGGATCGGGGTGACGCTCGGTTTCGGCGTGGGTTTGGGGGACGGGGACGTCCCCGGAGTCGGCGCGGGGTCGGGTGTGCTGCTGGTCTCAGGGGTGGGTGTCGGTGTCGGCTCGACGCTGGGTGTGGGCGAGGGCTGGTCGCTGGGGAGCGGATCTGTCGGGTCGGTGGCGAACACACCGGGGAACCGAGCCGTCGCGGGCGACTGCGCAGCGGCTGTCGATACCGTCCCGACGAGGGCGGCGGCGACTGCCGCGGCCCCCACCGCGGTCCCGATCCGGTGCGCCCAGAGCACGTGCCTGGCCTTCCTGATGCATCCGAGGGCACCACGTCGACGCCCCTGCTGTCCGACGGGATCAAGACTAGGCGCTCAGGGCCCACTCGACCACGGCTTCGGTGAACTGATTTCCGCAACGGGCGGCGGGCTGTTCTCCACAGGGACGCCGAGCGAGGGCCACCATCCACAGCCGGGTCGTGAGGGCTGCGCAGCGGCTCTGGGAGCAGCAGTCTGGGATGCGGCCGGGGGACACGCCTCGGGATGAAGATCATGCGGCGGAGGACGGGGGCAAATGATGGGCGACGACGTCAACGTGGTGAAGCTGGTGGGGCGGGTGTCTGCGGTGGGGGAGCCGCGCGAACTTCCCAGTGGGGACCTCGTGGTCATGGTGCGGGTGGTGGTGTCCCGGCCGCCCCGGCGAGCACGCGGTGCAACCGTCGACACCATCGACGTCGCGTGCTGGTCGGCCAGGGCGCGGCGCGCCGCCTCACGCTGCGCTGTCGGCGACGAGGTCGAGGTCGAGGGTTCCCTGCGGCGGCGGTTCTTCCGGGCCGGAGGGGGTGTCGCGAGCCGGTACGAGGTGGAGGCCAGCGCGGTGAGGAGACGGCGTGGGGCGTGAGCGGCGGCCTAGCCGCGCTCGTCGAGCATGCGCTGCAGGAGCGTGATCTCCGACGCCTGGGCGGAGGAGATCGCAGCGGCCAGCGTGCGCACCTCGGTGGTGCGGGCCTGCGCCAGCGCCGCGTCGGCCATGGCGACCCCACCCTCGTGGTGGGCGATCATCAGGGTCAGGAAGAGTCGCTCGGCAGCCAGCCCATCCGCGGCGCGGAGTTCGTCGAGCAAAGCACGGCTCGCCATTCCCGGCATGGTCCCGTCCGGGCGGGTGTGCGCCTTCGCGTGGTCCTCACCCACCCACGCCATCGGCTCACCACTGCCGGTCTGGGGGAGCCCCCACTGCACGAGCCAGCCGTACATCTGGCCTGCCTGCTGCTGCTGGCTGGTCAGGATGTCGTAGGCGACGGTACGCAGCTCCTCGTCGTCGGAGCGTTCCCGCACGAGCAGCGCCATCTCGACCGCCTGCGCATGGTGTGCCTGCATGTCCCTGGAGAATCCGGCATCGGCCCCGAAGTCCGAGGGCGGCGAGTTCCTCGTGTGCATGAACCACGACCCGCTCAGGGCGCCGACCAAAGCGGCGATGACGGCGACCACGACCAAGGTGGTCCGGCTCACGGACGGTGCAGTCGGGCCGGCCGGGGAACCACTCATCGGTGCGTCACCCGGTGGTGGTCGGCAGCTCGCCGTCGCTGCCGCCGGTGCAGGCCGCTCCGGGCTCGGGGGTGTTCGGGCCCTGGCGGAACTCCTTGATGAACACCTCGAGCCGTGGGTCGTCAGCACCCGTCAGCTCGATCTGGGTGCCCCAGGCGCTGGCGACGACGGGGGAGGGGAGGCCCTCCCGGGGGGAGAGCACCATGTAGGTGTCGGGGATCGCGTCCTCGAGCGCCGTGACCTGGTCAGCGGGAAGGTCGGGACGGTAGGTCACCCACACGGCACCGTGCTCGAGGGAGTGCACCGCGAGCTCATCGGGGACCGGCTGCGGGTAGACGCCACAGTTCAGCCAGGCGGGGTGGTGATCGCCACCGACGGGAGGGCTCTGCTCGTAGGTCGCGGGTTCGGTCGTGTGCTCACGGGTCACGTCGAACTTCTTCACGGCATCCAGGGAGGGCCGCGTGGACACGTCGCGCCAGACAGTGAAGCCGACGACGCCGGCGATGAGCGCCACGACGGTGGTCACGGCGCCGATGAGGATCAGGCGCGAGCGGCGTTCCTTCGCCTGCTGCGCCTGCCGCAGCTCATCAACCTTGGCCCGACCTGCGCGAGCACCACCTTTGCCCTTGGACGACGCACTCACCCTGCTGCTCCTTTGACTGCCGTGGCCCGATCGAGGGCCCATTGTCACCCGAGAACGTGGCAGGGGTGGCCATCGTGCCCGCGTGGGGGAGTTGTCGCGCTCAGATGCCGAGGACGGCCCGAGCGATCAGGAAGTAGATGATGAGCCCGCTCGCGTCGACGAACGTGGTGATGAAGGGGTTGGAGAACACCGCCGGGTCGACCTTGATGGCCCTGGCGGCAAGGGGCATGACGCCGCCGATGGTCGCCGCGAGCGTGCACACCGCCACCAGGGTCAGCGCGATGACGGTGGCGACCTGCACGTCGTAGAACACGCTGGTCAAGGCGAAGCCCAGGGCGCCGAGCAGGACACCGAGGAGGACACCGACCCGTAGCTCGCGCAGCAGCACCGAGAACAGGTCTGCCGGACGCACGTCGCCGAGGGCCAGCGCCCGGGTGACCGTCGTCGCGGCCTGGTTCCCGGTGTTCCCGCCGGTGCCGATGAGCAGCGGGACGAAGAGGGCGAGGACCGTCACCTGCTCAAGGGTGTCCTCGAAGACCGACAGGACCTGCACCGTCAACGTGGCACCGACAGCGAGCACGAAGAGCCAGACGACGCGAGAGCGCACGATGCTCGTGATCGGCGTGGACAGGTAGGGGCGCTGGAGCGGCTCGACACCGCCCTGGCGGGCAAGGTCCTCGGAGTCCTCCCGTTCCAGGATCCGCACGGCATCGTCGATGGTGAGGATGCCGACCAGCCGGTTCTAACTGTCCACGACCGGGAGTGCGAGGACACCCAGGTCGGCGCACCGACGAGCGGCGTTCTCGGCATCCTCGGTGGCCGTGGCCGTGGCCGTGTGGGGCGGGACCATGAGCGCGCCCACGAGGTCGTCGTCTGCGCCACCGAGAAGGTCCCGAAGGCTGACGACCCCGATGACCCCACGCTCCTCGTCGACCACCGGCAGGGTGTAGACGGTCTCGGCATCAGCCACCCGCTGCCTGACCGCGGCCAGCGTGGTTCCGACGCTGTCGTGCGCGTGGGTGGCCACGTACTCCGGGCTCATCCTGCGCCCGATGGACTCCTGGGGGAGCCGAGGATCGCGGCGGTGAGTCGTCGCTCGTCGTCCGGCAGTCCCTGCAGCAGTCGCTGGGCGACCGTGGCGGGAAGCTCGTCGAGCAACCACACGCGGTCGTCGGGGTCCAGGTCAGCGAACAGGGCCACGACCTCGCCGTCCTGCAGCCCTTGGACGAGTTCACCCTGAAGCGAGGGCTGGAGCGACTCGAAGACATCCAGCGCCTGTTGCTTGGGCAGCAGGCGGTAGACGACGGCCCGCTGGCGGGTGTTCAGCCGTTCGACGAGGTCGATCACGGCGCGGGTCGACAGCCCTGAGACAGCCGCGAACAGGGCGTCGAGGTCGTCACGCGCCAGCAGGTGGGTGATGTCGTCGATCGACACGGACGGTTCGCTGGGTGCGCGACCTGGCATGACTCGGTGCTCCTGACTGCGGCTGGACCCTGCGAGGTCAGTGTGGCCCACGTGACGTGGTGCTGCTCGCGTTCGCGCGTGGTGCGCGGAGATGGTCGTCGGAGCATGGATCCTGAGCGCTCCCACCCCGAGTCGGGCCGTCAGGGCATAACGCCGATAATCAACATTATGTCATTTTGCCGCACGCCGTGACGGGAGACCCTCCCCTCACGGTGTGCCGGCGATCGCCTCGGCGAGGATCTCCACCCCACGGTCCAGCTCGGCATCCGTCACCGTCAGTGGCGGCGCGATGCGAAAGACGCCACCGGCACCGGCCCGCTGGACGACGTTCATCGACAACCCGAGGTCCAGGCACCGGGCCGAGATCCGAGCGCCGCGCTCGTGGTCGGGCGCCATGCTCTCCCGGTCGCTGACGATCTCCATCCCGAGCAGCAGCCCCCTGCCCCGCACGTCGCCGACGCAGGCGTGCTCGGCCATGATGTCGCGCAACCCCGACTCCAGCCGCCACCCGGCATCCCGAGCCCGGGCAACCAGGTCGTCCCGCACGATGACATCGAGCACCGCGAGGCCCACGGCCGCGGGCAGCGGATCGGACACGTGGGTCGTGTAGAAGAGGTACCCGAGGTCGTGGGCTCGCTCCTCGATCGCCGCGCTGGTCAGCACGGCTGACAGCGGCAGCCCCGCCCCGAGCGTCTTGGACAGGGTCAGGATGTCCGGGGTCACCCCGTCGCGCTCGACGGCGAACATCGTGCCGGTGCGACCGAGCCCGGTCTGGGCCTCGTCCACGACGAGGAGCATCCCGCGGGCCCGGCAGTGCTCCGCAAGCGCAGCGAGGTAGCCCTCGGGCAGCTCGAGCATGCCCCCCGTGCTGAGGATCGGCTCGGCGATGAAGGCGGCCAGGCTGCCGGACGACTGGCGGTCGACGAGGTCGAAGGCGTAGTCCAGTTCTGCCCGCCAGTCGTAGCCCGACGCCGAGCGAAACGGGCCGCGCAGCAGGTCGGGCGCAGGGATCGCGAACGTCCCGACCCCCATCGGGCCGTACCCACGACGACCGAAGGCGTCCGTCGACCCCGCCGCTCCCCCGGTGACGCCGTGCCAGCTCTGGGCGAAGGCCACCACCTCGTGGCGCCCGGTGACCAGCTTGGCCAATCGCAGGGCGGCCTCGTTGGACTCGGCACCCGTGCTGAGGAACATCGCCCGGTCCAGCTCCTGCGGCGCCATCGCCGTGAGCCGCTCGGCCAGCGCCAGCACCGGCTCGGACAGCATGGACGAGTGCAGGTGGTCCAGAGTCCGCACCGACTCGGTGACCGCCGCGACGACGTCGGGATGGCTGTGCCCGAGGATCGAACTGAGCTGGCCCGAGGTGAAGTCGAGCACCGCTCGCCCGTCGGCCCCGTAGAGGTGGCTGCCCTGCGCCCGGACCGGCCGGAACGTGGAGAACGACCCCCCGTAGCGGATGAGCTTGCTCATCCGGGGATCGTCCTCCACGTTCGCCCCTCCTGGTCGGGGTGTGCCGGTGTCAGGCCCGCAGGGCCTGCGCGAGCGAGCGGAAGTCCTCGACGAGCGTGGACATGTCCTCGTCGGTGGTGACGAGCGAGACGAGCCACTGCTCGTCGAGTCCGGGGGGCGT
>Ga0209582_1000137_pt1 | contig 72813 bp, 58 predicted proteins | sample KloWWTmetKNB5Kit_FD_187176 | JGI IMG/M metagenome (GOLD analysis project Ga0209582, IMG submission 187176) | Active sludge microbial communities from Klosterneuburg, Austria, studying microevolution and ecology of nitrifiers - Klosterneuburg... | ecosystem: Engineered > WWTP > Aerobic digester >...
GCGGTGTTCTCCGTTACGGTCACGGTAGCAGATGCGGCCGTGCATGGTGGAGCGGATACGAGGTAGGTGTACACACCGGCAACCATGGTGGCCGGGTCGTACATGCCTCCGATCACCGTGCTTGGACCGCTCCACGCACCTCCGCCATTGGGACTGCCGGTCAGTTGGCTCAACAAGTTGGTCGGTGCCGCATTGTTGCAGGTCACAAGAGTGCCGTTGCCCCCTGCATTTGGAACTGGTACTGCGGTCACTGAGCCTGTATTCGCAGTAGCCGTGCATCCGTTCCCAGCAGTTACGGTAAGGTTGAATGTCCTGCTGGCTGGCACCGCAACTCCAGTTGGGCTTTGAGCGGAAGAGGTGTAGCCGGATGGAGTGGAAGTCCATGCCCACATTAATGCCGTCGGTGTGCCGGAGATAACTGCGTTGTCAACGGCCCACCACCAATCCCAGGAACCATTGTACCGGAACCGCACCCATAGCGTAGGTTGGTTGGTGTAGGCGTTCAGGTTCACCGTGGCGTTCGAGAAACCGCCTGCGCTCCCTTGCGTGGAAGAATGGGTTTGAAGGATCGTCCAAGTTGTACCGTTCGTGGATACTTCTACTCGTGCCCGGTCGTCCGTGCCACTGTTGTATCGGAAGAAATGGTAGTAGCTCAAACTCAACGTAGAATACCCTTGCGTACTGAATGAAGGCGTGGACAGAATAGTCTCTGTCGTACCGCCGCTACCCTGTGCATCCGAGTTGCTTAGGAAGAACTGGCTGTTGTCGTTACTGTGGAAAGTGTTCGATGAAACGTTATAACCATCGGGCCGAGGTGTCCAGTCTGCCAAGGCAGGCGTGCCACCGCTCGAGTTGTTCGTGGTATTCCAAGTACCAAGGCCGCTGTTGAAGTCGTTGGTCAAGATCGTCGAAGACAAGTTCGTGGCACCGCCGGTCAGATTAACGGGGCCTCCGGTACAAACGGTGCTGGCTGAACTGTTAGCTGTAACTGCCGTTGGTCCTGGGGTTACAATGACTGTTACGGTCGTTGAACCAGAAGCGCCACATCCCGTATTCAAACCGATGACCGTGTACGTCGTAGTCGAAGTGGGATTTGCTGTGACCGTAGCACCCGACGTCGAACTCAGACCTGTTGCCGGAGACCAAGTGTAACCGGCCGAAGCTCCTGATGCCGTTAGCAATACACTGCCCCCTGAGCAAATGGAGGGTGAACCCGGTGTTACGGAAACAGTGGGTCCAACACATGGTGTATAGGTGAGTACGACGCGACCGTCGCCACCGTTGCCTCCATTTCCGTCTCCGGATAATGTAACTTCTTCAGCACCACCACCACCACCACCTGGCAATGATCCTGCACTTCCATTCCCAGGCGAAAGGAAACCACCATTCCCTCCATTACCACCATCACCACCACCGGCAGGAGCATTTCCACCGTTTTGGTTGGAACCATTGGCACCGTTCGCTGAAATGCCAGCCGAGGATCCACCGCCACCCCCAGTCGAGCTAGGTGCATTGGCTCCATCGCCGCCTTCATATTTTACACTCCCAATGGAAGCCGCAGCGGAACCACCATTGGCACCGCTCGAGCTGTTGTTGCCGACAGATGAGCCTCCTTTAGCACGAATGGTCGAAGATGTGCCGAACCAAGAGTCGCCACCAGCACTGGTGCTGGAGCTTCCTGCTCCAACGGTAACCGTATAGGTATTGCCAGCGATCACTGGGATCGTACTGCGGACATATGCGCCGCCGCCGCCACCTCCGCCACGACCATTTGAAGTTTGCCTTCCGCCGCGGCCACCTCCGCCCCAGCATTCCACGGTCACTTCTGTGACCCCAGCGGGTACGAGGAAGGTGCTTGAACTATTGTACGTGGAGACCAACTGTGCCCAAGACCCTAGTGGCATGAAAGCCAGTAGGACCAAGATCAGGAGGAAGGGCCGCCATTCGCTTTTGATCCTGGCTTTACGATAGGGGGTTCGTGTACCGTGTTCCAGATTGGAAAGAAACGGCCGTGGAGAGTGTTTCATATGGATTCGTTTTTGGTTGATCGAGCGCAAGTTCTGCAAGTCAGGCATCCTCTGTCAAGTGAAAAACATCGATGGATCAAGTTATTTTTCACACTATCCTAGTTTATTCATCGACGAATGAGGTTACGGTGAAATCTCAACTGGAGCCGCAGGGCGATCCTTGGTAATACGGTATGACCGGTCAATATCCTGATAATGAGTTGACTATGTGAATGCAGAACGGTTGTTCATCACCATGGTGCATTCCTTCGGCGGTTCGGTCTAGCCGATGAATGACCTTTTTCTGTCGATGAGTGATGGTTCGCTTCTTGAAAGCGCTTCTTAACGACTTTCATTCCCGATCCATTCAAACCTGCATACCTAGGAGAATGGGAGGAGGTCCACCTTTTGTTCCAGACTCGGTCGGATCCCATTGGGCCGATGCCCGGCTATCTTCGGCGGCAGATGGCATCTCGTCCCCCTTCGCTTTTGCTGTCGTTCTTGCCGATCTTTTTCTTGGTCGGTCTTTTGGTCCTGAACTTGATCGTTTTCGGCGATGGAGGCTTGGACGGTCCCAATCAGCTCGCTCTATTGTTCGGTGGTGCTGTGGCACTGCTCATCGGACTGCGGAATGGCCAAACATTCTCGGACCTGTTGGACCACATCCTGCGGAGTATCCAAACCGCACTTGGTGCCATCGTCATCCTTTTGTTGATCGGGGCATTGGCGGGCACATGGCTTATCAGTGGCGTGGTTCCGGCCATGATCATGCACGGTCTTCAACTGCTATCGCCGAAGGTGTTCTTATTCGCGAGCTGCTTGGTCTGTGCGGTTGTCTCGTTGGCCACAGGTAGTTCGTGGAGCACCGCAGCTACGGTGGGTATCGCACTTATGGGGATCGGCCGGGCCATGGGGTTCCATGAAGGACTGGTGGCCGGAGCGGTGATCAGTGGAGCTTATTTCGGCGATAAACTCAGCCCATTGAGTGATACGACGAATCTGGCACCCGCCGTGGCTGGTACGGACCTCTTCAGCCACATTCGGTACATGTTGAATACCACGGTGCCTACCATGAGCATCACCCTGGTCGTTTTCGCGGGTATTGGCCTGTTCACGGACAATTCCCAAGCAGGGGTCGATACCGCCTCCTTCGAGGCAGCCATCGCATCACAGTTCAACATCGGTTGGTATTTGTATTTGGTCCCGCTTGCCGTGGTGGTTATGATCTGGCGGAAGGTGCCCGCACTTCCTGCCTTGTTCATCGGGGCTTTGTTGGGTGGCGTTTTCGCCGCGATCTTCCAACCGCAGCTGATCGATGAATTGGCAGGACCCGGCCATTCATTCGCCTTTCGATCCTACAAGGTGGTGCTCAGTGCCATGGGGAGCGGCGGTGCTGTGGTAACGGGAAATGCCACCATGGACGAGCTGCTCACGGCAGGCGGCATGTTCGGGATGCTCAAGACCATCTGGTTGATCCTTTGCGCCATGGTCTTTGGCGGTGCGATGGAAGGCGCAGGACTCCTGCAACGCATAACGGCGGCTCTGATCTCCCGTGTGAAGAACGATGGTTCTTTGATCGCCACTACGGCGGCAAGCTGCATTTTCGTGAATGCCACCGCTTCGGATCAGTACCTCAGCATCGTGCTTCCGGGCCGCATGTTCGCTCCGGTCTATCGGGATCGAGGCCTCGATCCGAAGGTGTTGAGCCGCACCTTGGAGGACAGTGGCACGGTCACGTCCGCGCTTGTACCCTGGAATACCTGCGGAGCGTATATGGGGTCCGTTCTCGGCGTGGCCACGCTTGCGTACCTCCCGTTCTGCTTCTTCAATCTGTTGAGCCCGGTAATGACCGTGTTCCAAGGTGCCATCGGGTTCCGCATCGCACGCCTGCAGAAGAAGTCGTAACTCCTTGGCCCAAGGCCCCGTTATATGGGGTCATGAATTCCATTTTCCGCTTTGGACTGGTGGTACCGGTCTTGGTTGGCCTTTCTGCCACGGCTCAATCCAACTTCCTTTCCCATGACGAGCACTATGCGATGGGCGATGTGGGGGAGGATCCCGCATCGGACTTGAATGCCTATGAGGCCATGAACGCCATTCTGGGTGGCGACTCCATCCGCCTTTGCGGTGGTCACCCGTGTATCGGTTGGGTAGAGGACCAATACACCGATGGTACGCTGAAGCACCGTGGGTACTATGACCAAGGGAAGTTGACCTTATACAAGAATTATCATTCGGACGGAAAGCTCGAACGTGAATTCCGTTCCATCGATGCGGTGAAAAGTGTTCAACGCACTTATCACGTCAATGGCGAGTTACGCTCTGAGGCCAAGTACGTTAATGGCCTGTCCATTACCTATGAGGATCATTACCTCAGTGGTGTACTGCGCTATGCCGAGGAACGCCACCGGTCGGAACCCTACTACATCCGAATGGACCTCTTCGCTGCGGATGGAAAGCCGATCAGCCAGTTGCAGTTGGTGGATAAGAAGCGAGTGGAGTTCGTGCAGAAGGAATTCTACCCAGGAGGGGCATTGAAATGCGAAGGCCATGCACGCTACGATCCTTCGCGTATGGACTCGCAGCGGATCGGGTCCTGGGTCTATTACGATGCTTCGGGCGCGGTCGTCAAGGAAGAGGCGTATCTGGACGGAAAGGTGGCCGCTGTGAATTGAAGGGTGATCCAGCCCCACATACAAAGCCCCGCTACCGGATCTCCGGTGCGGGGCTTTGTACGTATGTGCCGTCCTTATTTCTTGTCGTCCTTCACTTCTTCGAAATCCACATCCGTGACTTCGGCATCGGTCGTGGACGAACTGTTGTCCTGAGCGCCTCCGCTGGTCCCATTCGCTTGGGCCTCTTGGGTCGCCTTGTACATTTCTTCGCTAGCCGCAGAGAATACGGTGTTCAACTCGCCCGTTGCGCTTTCGATACCTGGCATATCCTGCGCTTCGTGCGCGGTCTTCAGCTTGGCCAAGGCATCCTCGATCGGCTGCTTCTTGTCCGCAGGGATCTTGTCGCCGAACTCCTTCAACTGCTTCTCGGTCTGGAAGATCAAGCTGTCCGCCTGGTTCATCTTGTCCACGGTCTCGCGGGCGGCTTTGTCGGAATCGGCATTCAATTCCGCTTCCTTCTTCATCTTCTCGATGTCCTCCTTGCTCAGCCCGCTGCTGGCTTCGATGCGGATGCTCTGTTCCTTCCCAGTAGCCTTGTCTTTTGCACCAACATGTAGGATCCCGTTTGCATCGATGTCGAAGGTGACCTCGATCTGAGGGGTGCCGCGTGGTGCCGGTGGGATGCCATCCAAGTGGAAACGACCGATGGTGCGGTTGCCGTTGGCCATGGGGCGCTCCCCTTGTAGCACGTGGATCTCCACACTGGGTTGGCTATCGCTCGCCGTGCTGAACGTCTCGCTCTTCTTGGTCGGGATCGTGGTATTGGCTTCGATCAACTTGGTCATCACGCCACCCATGGTCTCGATGCCGAGGCTGAGAGGAGTAACATCCAGGAGCAGCACATCCTTCACTTCGCCGGTGAGCACACCGCCTTGAATACTCGCACCGATGGCGACCACTTCGTCCGGGTTCACGCCCTTGCTCGGCTCCTTGCCGAAGAATTTCTTCACCGCGTCCTGGATCGCTGGGATACGGGTGCTTCCGCCTACGAGAATGATCTCGTTGATATCGGATACCTTGAGTCCCGCGTTCTTCAAGGCACTTTCGCAAGGCGCTATGGTGCGTTTGATCAGGCTGTCCGCCAATTGCTCGAATTTGGCACGGGTGAGGGAACGTACCAAGTGCTTGGGGATCCCGTTCACGGGCATGATGTACGGCAGGTTGATCTCACTGCTCGTGGTGGAACTCAACTCGATCTTGGCCTTCTCAGCAGCATCCTTCAAACGTTGTAACGCCATCGGGTCCTTGCGGAGGTCCAGACCTTCATCGTTCTTGAATTCATCAGCCAACCAGTCGATGATGACCTGATCGAAGTCGTCGCCACCTAAATGCGTATCGCCATCCGTGCTCTTCACCTCGAACACGCCGTCGCCCAGTTCTAGGACGCTTACGTCGTGGGTGCCACCACCGCAGTCGAATACAACGATCTTCTGGTCGATGTGTTTCTTGTCCAAGCCGTAGGCCAAGGCTGCTGCCGTGGGCTCGTTGATGATCCGGCGCACCTTCAGGCCAGCGATCTCGCCAGCTTCCTTGGTGGCCTGCCGTTGTGCGTCGTTGAAATATGCCGGTACCGTGATCACCGCTTCGGTCACCGTAGTGCCGAGGTAATCCTCAGCGGTCTTCTTCATCTTTTGCAGGATCATGGCACTGATCTCCTGCGGGGTGAATTCGCGATCTCCGATCGCAACGCGTGGCAAGCCATTGCTACCACGCACGACCTTGTACGGTACGCGGGCGATCTCCTTCGCATCTTCCTCATAGGTGTTGCCCATGAAGCGCTTGATGGAGAAGACCGTGTTCGTCGGGTTGGTAATGGCTTGCCGTTTGGCGGGGTCTCCCACCTTGCGCTCGCCACCTTCCACGAAGGCTACGATGCTGGGCGTTGTGCGTTTGCCTTCACTATTCGCGATCACCACCGGTTCGTTGCCTTCCATAACGGCGACGCAACTGTTCGTGGTTCCCAAGTCGATCCCAATGATCTTGCTCATGCTTTTTCGGATTCATCAGCCCGCTCAGTTACGGGCGACGACCGCTTCGGACAAGCTCCATGCCATGGCTGGGTTCCCGACAAAGACCTGCCATTACGTTCGAAGCCCGCTTATCCAGCGGGCTTCGATACTGACAAATGGACAGATCGTCAGGGACAATAAAACGAGCTATTTACATCCAATGGATGCTCGGTGCAGAAATTCAAATGCGAGGTGATACTTCCATCCGCAAGTTCGGCCATGGTGTTGCTACTGAGGGCCTTACCGATCAATGGCTTGGTGTAGCGAGAACCGAACAGTCCATAACCGTTCTCCACGTTGGTATACTCTGGACGGTCCTCGATGATCCCGGTCACGGGCTCATCCAAGGTCAAGTAGGTATGGAACTCATCGTTCGCAGCTGATACCAGAAAGTCCAATCCCACGAACCTCCGAGCGGTCACCGTTGGGTCGGTAGGCACATGGCTCGCAATGGCATTGAAGAAGGATTGACCGTCCATGGTGGCGTACATGGACTCTGTTTCCCCGGAATCGTCGCTGACGCTTGTCCCTAAGCGGATCGTGAAGGAGCGAATATCGGACACCTCCGTACCACGCACTTCCCGGTAGTTGAATCGGTAACTCGCGACATAGCGTTTTCCATGAATGCCGGACCGCCAATTGAGCTCGAATGTGCCGTAGGAATTCTGGAACATCAGTTCAACACGGTGGGTCACGTCGGGGTCGGGTCCTAGGTAACGGAAATCATCGATGATGTCGGTGGTGGCACGAATGATCTGGTCCTTGACATTCAATTCCAATTCGTACTCGCTATCCTTGTCCAGATACAAAGTGGTAGAAGAACCACCCTCCTGGATCGTGGTCCGGAACGGATCCTCGAAGTAGTACAATCGTTGGTAGGGCGAATAGAAATCACCAGGCTCGCGGTTCGTGATCAAGGTGTCGCGCAAGTCGAAGGTGGCCACCACTTGTCCGTTCAACTTTCGATGGACACGGGCATACCCCACGGCATCGCCCCACTCGTTGGAGTCCGGGATCTGTGCGAACACGTACGCGTCCCCTTCACCCAAGAAGGCCTTGTTCACCTTGATGAACTGGATCGGATCGCGCGAGTCCAAGAGTCCATAAACGATGGTGATGTCCTTGTACGGCGCGTTGATGTCCAATTCGGAACTGCAACCACAAAGTGTGGCCGCAAGCCCGAAAGTGATGGCGGTTCGTTTCATACGGTCTGTTGCTCAAATACTCTGGCGAGTGGTGGCCAAAGATAGGTGGCCAGCGGAGGTATGCCGATCACTTGGCCGACCGATACCTCTCCAGTCTTGCACTTCCGAAGGTGATCCGAGAGGAGGAATTGATCCTAGAGCTCATCTCAAAATCATCCTTCGGGCTGCACGGGGGCCTCGCGCGCCCATATTTCGTTGCAAAAAGCCTCACGTAGCTCATGCTATGCTTGGCTTTTGCGCCTCATCTGGTCGCACGATCCAACCCGCTCGCTTCCAGAAAACAATTTTGAGATGCGCTCTAAAAGTATCGACTGCCTGAACCGTTGGTAGTTTTGACGCATGAGTACCGGCTTGAAGAATGTGAAGCGCGTGACCACCCACGTGTTGCTGGAGATGAAGGCTAGCGGACAACCGATCGCTATGCTGACGGCCTACGACTACTCCTTGGCCAGGCTGGTGGATGGTGCCGGGGTGGACGTGATCCTGGTTGGCGATAGTGCCAGCAATGTGATGGCCGGGCATGAAACAACGCTTCCTATCACTCTGGACCAGATGATCTACCACGCCAGCAGTGTGGTGCGAGGAAGCGAACGCGCGCTGATCGTGGTGGACCTTCCTTTCGGGACCTATCAGGGCAATTCCAAAGGCGCACTGAATTCGGCCATCCGCATCATGAAGGAAAGTGGTGCCCATGCCGTGAAGCTTGAAGGCGGACGGGAAGTGATCACCTCCATCCAACGGATCCTCACTGCCGGCATACCGGTAATGGGCCATCTGGGGCTGACCCCGCAGAGCATTTACAAGTTCGGCACCTATGTAGTCCGGGCCAAGGAACAGGAAGAGGCTGATCGGCTACGCGCGGATGCCAAGCTTCTTGAAGAAGCGGGCTGTTTCGCTCTTGTGCTGGAGAAGATCCCTGCGGCACTGGCTGCGGAGGTGGCGGCGAGCGTGACCATTCCTGTGATCGGCATCGGTGCCGGGAACGGGGTGGATGGACAAGTGCTCGTACTTCATGATATGCTGGGGATCAACAAGGAGTTCAACCCTCGGTTCCTGCGGCGTTACGCGGACCTTCATGAAGTGATCACAGGTGCCGTGGCCGGATACGTTCGGGACGTACGGGCCAAGGATTTCCCGAATTCGGAGGAGCAGTACTGAAGTATGGAGGTCCAGATCCTTTGGTCGGATCAGGATGTGCTAGCCGTTTACAAACCGGCAGGTGTTCCAGTGCAGCCCGATCCGACAGGTGATCCCGATCTGCTTTCCAGCCTGCGCACAGCATGCAATGAGCCTTCCATCGGTCTGGTCCATCGATTGGACCGACCCGTGAGCGGCGTGATGCTCTTCAGTAGAAATGAGAAGGCTACCGCCACGTTGAGCGCCCAATTCCGCGAGCGATTGGTCAAGAAGACCTACTGGGCGATCGTGGAAGGGCGATTCCCGGAGGATCGTACGTTGGAGCATGTGCTGGTGCATGATGCAAAAGCACACAAGGCACGCGTAAAGGGGTCGACACCTCCGGATGACGATGTGGCGACCTTGCATGTGCATGTCCTCGTGCAAGGCGATCGATACAGCCTGTTGGAATTGACTCCGGTCGGTGGGGCCTTCCACCAGATCCGCGTTCAGCTCGCCGCCGCCGGGTTTCCGATCAAGGGCGATGTGAAATACGGTGCCCGACGGGGCGAAAAGGATCGAAGCATCGCACTTCATGCCCGTTCGATCACGTTCTCTCTGCCCGTGAACAACATTGATCAAAGCTGTCAGGCTGATCCGCCGGGGTCGACTATTTGGCAGGTATTCATGGCTCAACTCGCGAACGACCAACTGGCACCATGATCGGTCTGCGCATAGGACTCATGGCTCTCGCTTTCGTCGGGAATGCTGTCCTGTGCGCGCAAGAACATCCGTATTTGTCGCATTTCGACCTTACGGAAGGAGATGGGCAGGTGACCTTGGACTGGACCATGGTGAGCGGGAATACGTGTGACGGCACCCGCATCCTACGATCGCGGGATAGCCTGAATTTCGAGGAGATCGGCGTGCTCAGTGGCTTATGCGGATCCATCACGACACCGACCTTCTTTCGGCACGCGGATCTTGACCCACCGGAGCTGACCACCGCGTACTACCGGTTGGAACTCGGCTCGAACGGATCCTCTTCCATCCAGCGGATCGATCTGAAGCGTCTGTACTCCGTGGAGCACCGGATCTTTCCTTCGCCCATGCCGAACAATGGCACCTTGCTCTTACGAGTGGACCCGGAGGTGCGCGTGGGATTGAGGATCTGGTCCACGAACGGCCGCTTGGTCCACGATGTCACGGGTCACGGTGATCGTCTGGAGGTGCCTTCGGAGGCGTGGCCAGCAGGAGTTTACGTCTACGAGGCCACCGTGGAGAACAAGCGACTCCGGGGTCGATTCGTAGTGCTTTGATCACATCGGGTCCACGTCCGTGACCAGTTGCACTGCGGAATGTGCCGGATCACTGAAGATCAGATCGATGGTGTCGCGCACTTTGTCTTTGCTCTGCTGATGGTCCGATCGGGGTAGTTTCACCAACAGGCGGCGCAAGTGTTTATCCCGGATACGCGATACCACCGGGATCTCCGGGCCGAGGATCAGGTCCCCTGATCGTTCGCGTAACGCATTGGCCAAGGCAAAAGCCGTAGCTGCCACCCGGTCTTCCCGGCGGTGTTTCAAGGTCAATTGCACCAAACGAAGGAACGGCGGGTAGCCATGGGCCTTGCGGTGTTCCAGTTCGCGCTCGAACATGCCATCCACATCGTGGAGTACCACCAGATCCAGTACCGGATGGTTCACATCCTGCGCTTGAATGATCACACTGCCAGCCTCCTTCCGCCTACCCGATCGGCCTGCAACTTGGGCCATCAACTGAAAAGCCCTTTCATGTGCCCGGAAGTCAGGGAAGCGCATCAGGTTGTCCGCATTCAGGATCCCTACGGTACTGACGTGATCGAAGTCCAAGCCCTTGGTCACCATTTGGGTACCTACCAGGATATTCACCGCCCCGTGTCCGAATGCGGTCAGGATCCGCTCCATGGCGTTCTTGCCGCGTGTGGTGTCCTGGTCCATCCGTGCGATGGTGGCTGTTGGGAATAGTTCCCCCAATTCCTCTTCGATCTTCTCTGTGCCGAATCCCAGCATGCGCAACCGCGAACCTCCACAACTCCCGCAATGGGTGGGCGGAGGGTACTGGCGACCGCAGTAATGGCACCGGAGTTGGTGGTGGAATTTGTGGTAGGTCAGGCTTACATCGCACTGGTCGCACTCCGGTACCCAGCCGCACGTTTCACATTGCCAAACGGGCACATAGCCTCGTCGATTCTGGAAGATGATCACCTGCTCACGGCGGTCCAACGCCAATTGGATGCTGTCGATGAGGGTGGCGGTGAAGTGCCCGCGCACCAATTTCCGTTTGGTGGCATCCCGCAGATCCACCCGGGTGATCACCGGCATGCGTACATCTCCGAAACGGACCAACAATTCCACGTATCCGTATTTCCCGGTGCGTGCATTGTAATGGCTCTCCATGCTCGGCGTGGCGGATCCCAAAAGCACCTTACCGCCATGCAGGCCACCAAGGATCACGGCCATGTCGCGCGCATTGTAGCGCGGCGCAGGATCGTGCTGTTTGTAGCTGGGGTCATGCTCCTCATCCACGATCACTAGTCCGAGGTTCCGATAGGGGAGAAAGAGAGCCGAACGCGCACCGATAATGACCCGTGGTGCATCCGGGCCCAAGCATTGCATCCACAGTGTTGTGCGGTCGTGTTGGGACATCCGCGAATGGAAAACAGCGATGTGGTCGGCGAAGCGTTCCCGAAGGCGTGTGATGATCTGCGTGGTCAGCGCGATCTCCGGCAACAGGTACAGGACCTGCTGCTCACGTTCCAAGGCCTCGGCGATCAGCGTGGTATAGATCTCTGTTTTTCCCGATGAAGTAACCCCGCGAAGGAGCACGACATCGCGATCGTGCCAAGCGGCTTTTACCTCGTCCAGCGCCTGGCTTTGCGCAGCGGAAAGTTTTGGCATCTCCGTCATACCACGTGCTGGATCCGGCCGACCCACTTCCCGCTCATACCGTTCCAAGAGTCCTTTCTCCACCAATTGGTTCAATACTGCCGAGGTGGCACCACTCGCATGCATCAATTTGGCGCGTTCCACCTCGATCGGATCTTCCGAGAGGCAACGACTGAGTTCCACGAACCGCATTAGGACATGGAGTTGTTTCGGCGCTTTCACCAAACGATCGAACCAGACATGAAGCGATTCCTCACTTCGCGCTTCGGGGGCCAAGCGCACATAGGCCGCCATGCGTGGCTTCCAATCCTCCTTGAGTTGTTCTTCCAAAAGCAGGGCACCACCGTCCATGAGCCGCTTTACGGCAGGCAAGGGGTTCTTGAGTCCCAAGAGCTCGCCCGCTTGCGACAAGGTCATGACTTGGCCTTCTTCCAAAGCTTGCAGCAGGAATACCGCTCCGGGGTTGTCCGAGAAGTCCTGGTCCACCCGTGGGCCCGCCACCAACCTTGTTTCACTGGAAAGCGTGAGTTGAGCGGGCAATGCAGCCAGCATCACTTCCCCCATCGTACACATGTAGTGGCGGGCGATGCCTTCCCATAGGGCCAATTGCTCTTGGCGAACGACAGGCAAAGCATCCAGAACGGAAAGCACACTCCGCACCTTCCGGCCAGCTGGAGCATTGGCATGGACCCGATGCACCACTCCGCCATAGAGCTTGTTCCCACGGCCGAAGGGAACTGCCACACGCATACCGGCTTCCACTTGCGCCAGTTCGTTGGAAAGGGCGTACGTGAAGGTGCCTGGGACGGCCAGTGGGAGGATCACATCGGCAAACAAAGCGACCGGTTCTGGGTGCAAAGGTGGCCCATGTGGGAGCATCGGTCGAATGACGCGAAGCCCGGTACGGTCCGAACGAGGAACGGTGGGCAACATTTTCTGGACTCACCTTGTCTTATTGATATGAAGCGCAAGCGGGTACGATACGACAATGCCACGGCCAAGGTCAGGTTGATCCACGAGAAGGAAACGGAGAAAGATGTGTACGACCTTTCCACACCGCTTTGGAACAAGTACTACCAAGAGGTGCGAAAGACCATCCGCTTCCCACGTTACTACAAACGATCGGTGAATTGGTGATCCGGGCTGACTGATCTGGTTGATCGACATCCACATTCCACTGTTCACGTTGGGTCGTCATGCCATGGGTGGGGCGTTTAGGCCGCCGGTACTTTCACCGCATGTCCCGCTCCGCTCACTCGGCATCTGCGATCGCCATACTCGGTGCCCTCTACTTCTTGTTCGGGTTCGTCACCTGGCTGAATGGCACGCTGATCCCGTACCTGAAGATCGCTTGCGAGCTTACTACGGGCCAGGCCTTATGGATCCCATTCGCATTCTACATCTCCTACTTCTTCCTTTCGCTACCGTCGGCCTACATCCTTGAACGTACGGGCCTCAAGAGGGGCATGATGATCGGTCTACTGGTGATGGCCGTGGGTGCAGTGTTGTTCATCCCAGCGGCCGGTGCCCGCTCCTATGCCATGTTCCTAGCTGGCTTGTTCATCATCGGGACCGGATTGGCCTTGCTGCAAACGGCGATCAACCCCTATGTGACGGTGGTGGGACCGATCGAAAGTGCTGCCGCGCGGATCAGCATCATGGGGATCTGCAACAAAGTCGCTGGCGTGCTTGCCCCCATCATACTTTCCAGCGTGATCCTGGCCGATGCGGACCAACTGACGACCCAATTGGCCACATTCGATGCGTCCGCGCGGACCGGCCTCTTGAACGAGTTGGCTGGCCGTGTGGTGGTCCCGTACGCCTTCATGGCGACCGTTCTGCTGGCCTTGGCCCTCCTGGTGCGTTTTTCACCGCTGCCCGAACTCGAATTGGAGAAGGAGGAAGGAACGGAGGGGAGCGTTCTGGCGTATCCGCGGTTGGTGTTCGGGGTGATCGCCCTTTTCCTCTATGTCGGGGTGGAGGTCATGGCGGGGGACACGATCGGCCTCTACGGTGAATCGTTGGGTGTTCCACTTTCCAATGCGAAGTACTTTACCGCATTGACCCTGATCGCGATGGTAATTGGTTACCTCATCGGGAATCTCACCATTCCGCGCTTCATATCACAATCCAAGGCATTGGCGATCTCTGCCGTGGTGGGTGTGATCATCACCATCGCGGCCATATTCATCCCTGCCGGACTTTCGGCCCGTATTCCATTCGTCGATCTGGTGGAGCTACAGGTGATCGCTTTGACCGTGCCGCTTACGGTGGTCCTTATCGCTCTTTTGGGCTTGGCCAATGCACTGGTGTGGCCTGCGATCTGGCCCTTGGCGATCCACGGGCTGGGCAAGCATACCCGGATCGCCAGTGCCATGTTGGTCATGGCCATAGTCGGCGGTGCGGTGCTGCCCAAATTGTATGGTATGCTGGCAGAGAGTTCCGTCGGCTATCAACAGGCGTATTGGATCATGGTGCCGTGCTATCTTTTCATTCTGTGGTATGCCCTGAAAGGTGCACGGATAGTGCGTTGGTAGTACTTTCCAGTTCGGTTGTTGAAAACTGCACCGCTCTCTGGGAAAGCCGCCCCGACCATGCCCCTACCTTCGACACCCGGATAACGAACACCTTTTGCGCCATTATGACCGCGCCTATCACAACGAAATTAGTCCTGGGTCTTGCTGCGAGCGCCTTACTTGTCGCTTGTGGCGGGTCGGGATCCTCTTCCACGGACAGCCATGCGGACACCTTAGCGGTGGACACCACACCCAAGGCGACCGAATTGCTCAATGTGGGAGGCAAGATCTTCAGTATTCCATCGCCGGTCCAGACCGCTTTGGCCATGCGCAAAGCGGGCCTCAAGTACCAGAAGGATCTGACCGCGCCCTTGGACAAGGGTGGGTCGGTCGTTGGTAAGGTGCCCCAAAGCGCTATCCTTGGGATCTACGGCGCGGACCTCGCGTACGTCACCGTTCATAAGGACGGTCAGCGTGCCATGGCCACCATGCAGGCGATCGAGAAGCTGGGCAACAAATTGGAGTTGAGCAATTCCTTCGATCGTGCGCTGTTGGATCGGTTCAAATCCAACCTCGGAAGTGAGGATAGTCTACTACAGTTCAGTGGAACGGCATTCAGGGCGGCAGACCAGTACCTGAAGAACAACCAGCGTGACGATGTCAGTGCCTTGGTATTGGCTGGTGGCTGGATCGAATCCTTGTATTTGACCATCAGTGATCCGGCAGCCACAAAGGATCAGACCCTTATGGATCGGATCGGCGAGCAGAAGAATGCCTTGAATGCCTTGGTCGAATTGTTGGAGACCAGCGACAAGGAGCAAGCTGCTACCGGTGTGGTGGCCGCCATGAAGGAGTTGCAGTTGCTCTTCAGTGGTGTAACGGCCACATACGCCTTTCAAGCTCCCGTGACCGACGTGGCCACCAAGACCACTTTCATCAACAGTACCAGTACCGTCTCCATTCCGGCCGATAAGCTCGGGGCCATCTTGGCCAAGGTGACGGCCATTCGCAACATGATGCTCGCCTGACCCATGCGTAGGACCTTACTTCTGATCACTTTGGCCGCCGGTTTCGGTGCGCAGGCCCAAGACATGTGCGGTACCATTGCCGAGCGGTGCGAAAAGCACATCGCAGCGCAATACATCCCGGACGGTCAGTTCTACCGTGCCTTGTTGCAAGGCGATGAACTGGCAGAATTCAACTTGACCTTGTTCGGCGGAACCACGTACCGTGTGGCAGCGTGCAGCGGCGATTCCGATGGCTTGTTGCTCTTCTCCGTTGTGGACAAGGATGGCAATGTGTTATTCACCAACAAGGATCAGGGCAATGCGCCTTATTGGGATCTGGCCGTGACCAACACCATTGATGTGAAAATGGAAGCGTCGCTTGATCCTTCCAAGGCCGGTAGCGGCTGTGCCGTTATGCTGATCGGCTTCAAGAAGTAGACTTCTCGTTCGCAACCTTCGGGCGTCCCTTACGTAAAGAGGGGCGCTCTTTTTTGGGGTGTACCCAAGGTCGAGCACCGGGGGATCGAATGAGCGAGAAGATACTCAAAGCCTTATTGCAACTGTTCGCCATCATTGCCAAGGGCGATGCCGTGGCCGATGGCGCGCGTCCGGAGAATGCGGCGATCCTGGAACGCTTCCTGCGCAAACAGTTCAGTTCGGAAATGGCCGCCTCCCACATGGCGCGCTACCAAGCGTTCGTACAAGCCTTCCATGCCAGCGGTGGTCAAAGTCGAAGCGGCCGTAAGCGCACATCGCTCAACTCCGTGAAGATCCTCAAGATCTGCACCCAAGTGAATGAGGAACTCAACCAACATCAAAAGTTCGTGGTGCTGGTACACCTCTTGGAATTCATCCGTGCGAACGAGGAGGTGAGTGATCAGGAGGCGGAGTTCGTGGCTACCGTTGCCGAGACCTTCAACATCGGGCATGAGGATTTCGCCCATTGCCGCCGCTTCGTGGATGGTGAACAGAACGAGCGACCGGATGCAGCGCACCTCTTGTACATCGACGCTGCCATGTCGAACACCATGGCCAATTCTCGGCACATCCATGCCCACGGATTGGATGGTGAATTGCGTGTATTGCACGTTCCCAGTGTGAATTTGTATGTGATGCGGTACACCGGCCAAGGCGAAGTGCTCTTGAACGGCCAGCGCATGGCGAGCGATAGCCACTATGTGTTGAGCAACGGTTCCAGCGTTCGCCCGCCCGAAGGGGCACCGATCTACTATAGCGACATCCTCTCCGCCTTCATGACCAAAGGCGAGCGGTCCCGCATCGTGTTCAAGGCAGATGCGATCGAGTACGCGTTCCCGAATGGTCGCTTGGGCCTGCATGAACTGAAACTCGCAGAGACCGGCGGAAAGTTGATCGGGATCATGGGGGGCAGTGGAAGTGGGAAGAGTACACTTCTGAATATCCTCAATGGCAACCTCAAGCCGAGTCGTGGCCATGTGACCATCAATGGGGTCGATGTACACACCGAACGCGACCGGATCCGTGGTGTGATCGGGCACGTCAGCCAAGATGATCTGCTGATCGAGGAACTTACCGTCTATCAGAATCTGTTCTTCAACGCCAAGCTCTGTTTCGGCAACCAGAATGATGCGCAAGTGGGCGAACGCGTTCTACGCATGTTGCAGACCCTTGGCCTATACGAGACCAGAGACCTCAAGGTGGGAAGCCCCTTGGAGAAGACCATCAGCGGTGGTCAACGGAAGCGCTTGAATATCGCCCTGGAATTGATCCGCGAACCGAGCGTACTATTCGTTGATGAACCCACCAGCGGCCTCAGTTCTCGCGATTCGGAGAACATCATGGACCTGCTGAAGGAACTCGCATTGAAAGGTCGGCTCGTCTTTGTGGTGATCCACCAACCTTCATCGGATATCTTCAAGTTATTCGATCGGTTATTGCTCATGGACCAAGAAGGGCACCCGGTGTACTACGGCGATCCGGTGGATGCGGTGGTCTATTTCAAACGCGTGACCGGACAGGTGAATAGTGAAGTGGGCCAGTGCAATGCGTGTGGGAACGTGAACCCGGAGCAGATCTTCAATATCCTAGAGGCCAAGCTTGTGGACGAGTATGGCAACGAAACGGACCAGCGCCGGATCAGTCCGGAGGCGTGGAACGAAGTGTTCCGGGCCCAGATGGATGGCCGTGTGGCACAAGTTCCCGAAGAGCGATCCATCCCAAAGAGCACGTTCGCCGTTCCCGATAGGATCCGCCAGCTCAAGGTCTATTTCCAACGGGACCTCTTGAGCAAGTTGGCCAACCGCCAATACGTGCTCATCAATTTGGTAGAGGCCCCGGCATTGGCCTTCCTCATGGCGTTCTTCTTGAAGTTCTACCGGACGGGCCACGGCACTGTCGGGCAATATGTGTTCCGCCAGAACGACAACATTCCGCAATACCTCTTCATTGCGGTGATCGTTGCACTCTTCCTTGGTCTGACCGTTAGTGCGGAGGAGATCATCCGAGACCGGAAGATCCTGCAACGCGAGAAATTCCTGGACTTGAGTTGGCTGAGCTATTTGCTCAGTAAGATCGGGATCCTCTTTTTGATCAGTGCCCTGCAAACGTTCTTGTTCGTTGCCGTGGGCCATGCCGTACTGGGGATCCAAGGGATGCACGCGCAACATTGGTTGTTACTATTCAGCACCTCCTGTTTCGCCAACGTGCTGGGCCTCAACGTCAGTGCGAGCTTCAATAGCGCCAAGGTCATCTACATCATGATCCCGGTATTGATCATTCCCCAATTGCTGTTCAGCGGCATCATCGTCAAGTTCGATAAACTGCACCCTTGGTTCGCATCCGAGCGAAGTGTTCCCCTCCTCGGAAATGTGATGGCCTCCCGTTGGGCGTATGAAGGTTTGGCCGTGACACAATTCATGGGCAATGCGTACGAGTCCGGCTTCTATGCGTTGGACCAACGGATGAAATCCGCCAATTGGAAGAAGGACCTGTGGGTGCGCGAGTTGGAGAATAGTATCGGCAGCGTACGACGCGCACTGAAAGGCCATACCGAGAACGTTGATGTCGCGTACGAAGTAGGGGTGATCCGGACCGAACTTCAGAAAGCATCGGAGCAGATCAATGGGTACCGTTTCGAGCGGATCGAGGAATTGACGGCAGGTGCGGTTTCCGCCGAGGTCTTGGATGACGTGGAAGCGAGCTTGCAGGTCCTGACCCAGCACTACCGAAGCGTATACAAGGCCGCAGAGGCGGAGAAAGAGCAACGGATCGCGGCCATGACCGCCACGCCCGAACTGCGAACCACCTATTTCGAACTACTGGATTCGTACCGAAACGAGAGCCTTGCCGACGTGGTCACGAATAAGAATGATGTGAACGTGATCGTTGCCGATCGTGGGGAACTGATCCAGAAAAGCGATCCGATCTATCTGGAACCGGTGCACAGTGGATTCTTCGGTGCCCAATTCTACGCCCCTACGAAATGGATCGCCGGGCTCCGCGTGCCTACACTTTTCGCCAATGTTCTCGTACTGTGGGGTATGGCGCTGCTTTTGGTGGCCACACTCTACGGTGAACTCTTTCCGCGTCTGCTGAAGCTGATCCCATCACGGAAACTCCAGTGAACGAAAAAGCCCCGGCCAGCGCTAGGGCTTCCCTGTTACTCTGGTTCCGTCAATTCCCGTCCACCTCTTCGATCTGGATCATTTTGAAAGGGATGTTGATGATGCCGGCATAATCTTCCCCGGCTTCGAGCATGTCCTCATCATCGGCTTCATAATGCCAGAGAACGGTCACTTCATTCCCCGTGGCTCGGATCCCCTCCAATTTCTTGAACAGGTCCAGGATGCACTTGGATGAACTGGTATTGAAGTACTCCAATTGAACGTGCAAGGCTGTTTTTGCCTTCGGTGATCGACCATAACGATCCAACCAGTCGATCAATGGTTTGTAGAAATCGATCGAATTCTCCGGTATGGATCGTCCCTTCAGTTCGAACAGGCCGGTCTCCGGGTCGAAATTCACCGTCGGGGTCTTTGGGTTGCCTTCCAATTGCAGCGATTCCATGGGTAATGCGTTCTAGGTGGTCACGTTCACGTTCAGACTGAAAAAGGCGCTGTCCTTGTCGTATGGCACGAAGCCATATTCCAATTTACCGCCGCTCTTGCGGGCAATGTCGATCATTCCCAACCCGCCTCCTCCGTTTCGCCCGAACTTCCCATCCGCGAGTGTTTCACGGTAGAATTCACGAAGGGCGTCAGCTGGTAAGCCGTTGATCCGGTCCAAGTGGTTCTTCAATTGTTCCACTTCGATCCCGGCCATGAAATTGCCCGTGAGGACCGAATAGCCACGGTCCATGTGGGCGATCATGACAACTCCTTGAGGTTCCGGAGCAGCATCCGGACGTTCTTGGTCCTCGCGCAGCTTCGTATTGTGGTGGTACAGGTTCTGCAGGCACTCCATGACCACATTGAACACTCGTTTGCGGGTCCGTGGGTCGCTCTCCAATCCCTCCATCTTCCTTTCCACAGCACCCAAGAGTGCGGTGATCAGGTCGGGGGACAAGGCACCCTTGAAGGACAACATCACGCGTTGGCGCTCCAACTCGTCGTAGAGGTCATGTATCCGTTCGATCATCGGCAGACCTGCAATGGGGTCGGTCTCCTAGTTGCAAAGAACACGAACTGTTCCCGATAGCGACTTCCGGTCGTCCGCTAGTTATCCACCGAATTGTCAACCCGACCGCAGGCGGGTACTTTCGCGGCTCGACAGTTCGCATCCCATGGGTTGGTTCAAGCATTGGTTCGGTACCCGCTACTACGCGCTTCTGTACGGCCACAGGGACGCAGATGATGCACAGACCTGGGTCGAGGCCATTGTGGATCGGTGGGAGCTCCCGAAGGGGAGCAAGGTCCTCGATCTGGCCTGTGGCCGTGGAAGGCATGCCCGATTCTTCGCACTAGCAGGACTCGATGTGACAGGGATCGACATTTCCGGTGCGAGCATCGCTGAGGCACGTGCGCTCGTCCCCGAGGTCGAGTTCCGTGTGCATGATATGAGGGAACCATATGCGCACGGCGTGTTCGATGGGGTCTGTTGCTTGTTCACCAGCTTGGGCTACTTCGATGGGCTGGAGGATGACCGGGCCGTGTTCCGCGCTGCCCATGCCGCGTTGAAACCAGGCGGAAGGTTCATCTTGGATTTCATGAATTCTGAACTGACGCGCCGTGAACTGGTAGCGACCGAGACCTTATCCAAGAAGGGTGTCCAGTTCAACCTCGCTCGGACCTACGAGGACGGCGTTTTCGTGAAACGGATCAAGGTTTCGGACCAAGGGGAGGACCACCTTTTCGAGGAACGCGTTCAAGCCCTTTCAGCTACTGAATTGGAAGAAATGGCCATCGATGCCGGGTTCACCATCGATGACAGGACCGATGGACCTGCGTTGCTGCCCTTCGACCCACTCCGGTCCCAGAGATTCGTATTGTGGATGCGCAAACCGATATCATGATCCTGATCACGGCCTTGGCCTTCTTCTTAATGCCCCTCGTATCGGGTGCTTTGGTGCATGTTCTGAAACCCGAAGCGAGGTGGCTGAGGCTCTTGCTTTCGTTCAGCGGTGCCTTCCTGCTTGGTATCGTCTTCCTCCACATGCTGCCGGAATTGTATGCGGAAGAGGGCATGCAGGTCGGCTTTTGGGTGCTCGGCGGGTTCTTGTTGCAAGTGGTACTGGAATTCTTCAGTCACGGGATCGAGCATGGCCATGTACACGCAAAGCCCGGGCATGGCCTTCCGTTGATCACCTTGCTCAGTCTATGCCTCCACTCGTATGCAGAAGGCATCCCGTTCGCGGACCCGGATGTGGCTGGGGATCTTCCATTCCTATTCGGCGTTCTCCTGCATAAAATGCCCATGGCAGTTGCCCTTGCCACCGTTCTCCTGCGCTCTGGAACTGGGACGTGGATGAGTTGGGTGATGTTGGTCCTCTTCGCGCTGGCAGCACCCTTGGGGATCGGTACCGGTGTGCTGGTCGGGGAGGGAATGGGCCATCACTTCCTGCACGACATGTTGGGACTGGCGATCGGTATGCTTCTGCATATCAGCACCACGATCATCTTTGAAAGTGCTCCCGAACACCGGTTCAACGCGGCCCGCTTCGTTGCCGTACTTGTTGGTGCGGCATTGGCCATGGTGTCCATGCACTGATCCGTTTCCGAAGTATTTTCCAAGTCCATGCAATGTTCATGGAATGATCTCGTTACTTTGTAATGCAAAGTACTTTGTGATGGATCAAAATGAACACTTGAAGGAACTCGCCCATATCCGTGGGTTGATGGATCGAAGTACCCGTTTCCTTAGTCTTAGTGGGCTGAGCGGGGTATTCGCTGGTTGCGTAGCGCTGGTCGGTGCCGTGTTGGCGCGCTACCATATCAACGAAACGCTCGGGCCTGCACGGGATGTGCTCACCTACGGCACCGGCGGGTCCTACACGGCTGCGAATGCGTTGCTCATCACATTGATCACCGATGCGGCCTTGGTGCTCCTTGTAGCATTGCTTGGAGCAGGTTGGTTCACGTGGCGTCGCAGCCGTAAAGCGGGTCAGTACCTGTGGGATGCCAGTGCGCGTCGGTTGATGTGGAACATGCTGATCCCATTGGCGGTCGGAGGCATCTTCTGCCTTGCCCTTTTCCATTACGGGCTCCCGGGTCTTGTGCCACCGGCTACGTTGATCTTCTACGGACTGGCCTTGATCAATGCCAGCAAATTCACCCTTGACGAGATCCGTTGGCTGGGCTTCTGTGAACTCGCGCTCGGACTCGTTGCACTGTTCTGGCTCGAAGCTGGTTTGTTGTTCTGGGCGCTCGGCTTCGGCGTGTTGCACATCGTTTACGGTGCGCTCATGTACTTGCGGTACGAGCGCGAAGTACCAGCTGAACGCGCATGATCGAGGATCTGAACAAAGCGTTCGAGAGTCGGGTGCGTTTGGGCATCATGGCGGTGCTTGCTGTGAACGAATGGATCGATCATGCACAATTCAAGGAACTGCTGGGCGTTACCGATGGGAATTTGGCAAGCCACTTGGCTGCCTTGGAAGAATTGAAATACGTGCAGGTCCGCAAGCGGTTCATCGGTAAGCGGCCCAACACGAGTTACCGGGCCACCATACCGGGAACAAAGGCCTTTCGCGCACATCTGGATGCCATTGAACGCTTGATCCCCAAACCCTGACCCATGGATACCACCACAATTCCGGCATCCTCACTGCGCAGCTGGCGTGATCCGATCACCCTGTTGTTCTTGGTAATGGCATTCGACATTTTGTTCTGGGAACGGGCACTCGGTCTAGATCTGCTCGTTTTCATCGCGCTGGTGTTGGTCGTTCTGGTCGCGAAAACCGGTTGGAATGGACTCTCCAGAACCGCCCGAATGACGATGGGTGGTGCCTTGCTGGCCGGTATCATGGTGGTTGTTCACCACAGTTCTTTGGCCATGGCGGTAGCCATACTCGCACTGGTGGTTTCCTCGGCTGCGGCTCAGGAAGCTCGACTAAGGTCCTTGTTCTATTCCCTTCTCCACGCATCCACCAATATCCTGATGACACCATTCGTTGCGCTGGGTAGGTTGGATCGGTTGCCGAACGTGAACGGTGTGCCACGAACAGGCTGGCGCTGGGTGAAGCTGGTGGCGCTGCCTTTGTTGCTGCTGCTTCTTTTCACACAACTCTATCGTGCGGGCAACCCCAAGTTCGACCACTTGACGGCTGGATTCATGGATGGTCTTTGGGAGTTCCTTAGCGATGCGCTCTCGAACATCTTCACTGCACACACGTTCTTCCTCCTGTTCGGCCTTTTGGCCTGTGCTGGTTCGATCTTTCGCTTTGCACCCCGAATGGTGATCGAGATGGAAGACCAGTGGCAAGATGTTCTGGTGCGGACACGGCGGCGTTTGCCACAGTGGGCTTCGCCGCGCAGCATGGATGGGCTGGAACGCGAACGGCGAATGGGCGTGATCCTGTTGGTATTGGTGAACCTACTGTTGGTCGTGGTGAATGCGATCGATGTCCAGTGGCTTTGGTTCGGCTTCGAGGTCCCGGTGGATTTCAGTTTGAAGCAATTCGTGCATGAAGGAACGTGGATGTTGATCATCAGCATTCTGTTGAGCATGGTGATCCTGATGTACTTCTTCCGGAACAACATGAATTTCTACGCCCGCTCTAGGAGCTTGAGGACACTGGCCTTGTTGTGGGTGGGACAGAACCTTGTGCTGGGTATTTCGGTGTTCCTCCGCAACTACCAGTACATCGCCTTTCACGGGCTGGCATACAAGCGCATCGGTGTCATCGTGTTCCTCGGCTTGGTCTTGGTCGGCTTGGTGACACTCTATTTCAAAGTGCGCGACAAGAAGAGCCTTTTCTACCTCGCACGCGTAAATGGATGGGCCATGTTCACGGTGCTCATCGCCTTGACCACTGTCGATTGGGATAGCGCTATCGTGCGTTTCAATCTGGGCCATTGGAATCGAGGCGAGATCGACGTGGACAACTACCTCGCCATGTCCGACAAGGTGCTGCCGCTCCTGTATGCCGATCTGGACAAAGTGGAAGGGCAAATGGCCCGCCACCGATCCAATACCGTGCGCTGGGTGGAACATCTTGATCCGCAGACCTTCCGAATGGAATTGGATGTGAAACGCGATCTGTTCGAGCAGCGTGTGGCGCAACAGCATTGGCAAGAATGGAATTTGGCCGACCAGCGAACAGCGAATGCACTCCACCCAATGTCCGATCCCAAATGAGTACGGACCTTCGTTCCATCCGGCGTTGGATCCTGTTCTTCATGCTTGCGCTGGTGATCAGTGGACTCAGCGCTGTTCCGCTGGAATGGGGAACAGCGTGGTTGGCTGATGTGACCGCAGCTTGGGGTGAACCATGGGCAGGTTGGTCGGCACATGCGGCAATGGCCGTCGGTCATGTTGGAGCTACTGATCCATTCCTTTTCTATGGAACTGATTGGCTGGCATTCGCGCACGTGGTGATCGCCCTAGCATTCGTTGGCCCGTATCGCGATCCAGTGCAGAACAGATGGGTGATCGAGTGGGGGCTTTGGTGTTGTTTGTTGGTTCTGCCCTTGGCCTTCCTCTGGGCTCCGATCAGAGGTATTCCCTTCTTTTGGCGCTGCATTGATGCCTCTTTTGGTGTCCTCGGTGCCATACCGCTTTGGCTGGTGCTACGCCGGATCGATCGCCTTTCCGCACTTCGCAACGCAACGTCATGATGCAGCCATTCCTGTACCGGGACCTTCGGTACACCACGTTGTTATTGGTGGTTTCCGTGGCTATGGCATTTGCCCCCGATGCGTATCTGCCCATGTTGGCGCGTGCCTTCATGCTTCCCATTTCGTTGACCTTGCTACTCATCTCGGGACTCGCACGTTGGAAGAAGTACAGGTGGACGTCCATCACAGCCTTGTTCGGTGCAGTACTCACGTCCGGGCAAGCGTTCACCCCGGTCTTGCAGATGAGCAACAAGAGCGCAGGACCTTCCATACACGTCTTCCACATGAACGTGCTTCAACCCAACCATCGCTTTGATGAAGCCATAAAGCAGGCGTTGGATAGCGGTGCCGATGTGATCTCTGTTCAAGAAGTCGGGGAGGACTGGGCCGATGCCTTACGAACCGGGTTGTGTGGAACGTATCCCTTCGCTCAGGTGATCCCGGGCGCGCGTTATCACGGGATCGCTTTGTTCAGCAAACATCCGTTCACGCAGGTCAGGACCATGGACCTCGTCGGTACACCAGTTATCGAAGCGCTGTTCGAGGTGGAGTGTGAACCCATTCGGTTGATCACCGTTCACGCCACTTCACCGGTCAGTTATGACCATTTCCGCCAACGGAACGAGCAGTTCGAGACCCTCGCACAACATCTGGTCAGCAGCGATACTGCCACCATCGTGGTCGGCGACCTGAACACGGTGCCTTGGGACAAAGCGTATCAGCGTTTCTGTCATCGAACAGGTTTGTGCTCCACCACGCCGTTGCAACAACGAACCTGGCCTTCCATAGGGCCACTTGCATTCATCCCTTTGGACCACGTATTGATCTCCAATGGACTCTCGATCCGATCATTGACCACCGTCCACGTGCCGGGCAGTGATCATCGCGGACTATTGGCCGAGATCCAATTGCCTTTTCATGCCCGCTGATCTCCGTCGATACGTGGTTTGGATGACCGTCTTTTTCGCGGCCATGGCTTTTCTCGAAAGCGCCGTGGTGGTCTATCTCCGAGCCTTGTATTACCCCGAGGGGTTCGATTTTCCGCTGGTACCCATGGATCGGTCCTTGGTGACCACGGAAGTAGCGCGGGAGGCAGCGACCTTGGTGATGCTGCTCGTTCCCGGTGCTTTGGTCGCTAGAAGTGCATTGGACCGGTTCGCTTGGTTCTGCTTCGGATTCGGCGTATGGGACATTTTCTACTATGTCTGGCTGAAGGTGTTGTTGGATTGGCCCGCAAGTCTTGCCAGTCGGGATCTTTTGTTCTTGATCCCGGTTCCGTGGGTAGGGCCGGTCTGGGCACCGTGTGTAGTGTCCTTGGGGCTCATTGCATTGGCTGTGATCCTGCTTTATGGTCGATCCAAACGCCCGGTTGGCCTCGTGGATGGGTGGACATGGGCATTGCTTTGCACGGGTGCCTTGCTCATCATTCTTGCCTTCACCTTGGATCCGCTGATGAATTCCTTCAGCGGAGTCGACCTATTCGCACAAAATGATCTGCAGGATAGCCAAGCCATGGCTCTTCAACAAGGCAGGGCGTACATCCCGGAACGCTTTCCATGGCCTTGGTTCATGGCTGGGTGCGTTGCGGTGATCGCGGCCCTGATCCGTTGTCTGCGTAGGGCCCGTGAAGCAGATTAGGATCCCTATCCGAACCGCTTGTTGTGGATAACGTGTAACCCCATGGCACACAACCTCGTTCCAACCGTGCGTCTTTTGTCATGGAAACCAAACCCAAAATGGTAGCAGAAGCAAGACTCTTTGTGCGCCTTGGACTATTGTCCTTCCTAGGCTTTGTGTTCTATTACGCGCACTTATTCTTTGGTTTGTTGGATAATGTGGTCGTTTTCAAAGCTTTGGCCATCACGTTCTTGTTGGCTACCGTTCCCTTGCCGATCATCGCTGTGAATAACAAGAAGCTCTTCCCGGAGCTCACATCCAGCGGGAAACAGGTACTCACCTTCGCCACGGCACTGCTGCTCTTCCATCACTTCTTGATGACCTTCATCTTTGTGATGTTCCTCAAGGGTGGCGGCATGTTCTGATCCGTTGTTGGTCCGGAGGGGATCCATTCGCCGAAAGTGATCGGTCTACTTTTCGTCCCATTCGATCCGCTTACGATCGTTCTTGAGGAATTGGATCTGGTGTCTTTGTTCCTTCTTCCGGCTTTTTCGTATTCGCACGGTCGAATATCCCACGGAACGGGATAGCCGAACGGAACTCTTGTATGTGGTGCAGGTTCGAGTACATGGCACATTCGATGGGTGATGTTCCCGTCGCACGAATTTTTGCGAGGAAAATGTCCGGTGTCAGGGTTCCATGAGTGCGGCAAACATTTTATTGACAAGCCTTGGCAGGACATCGTAAATGCCAATTGCGTGCTACCACTGGACATCGAGCGCCATCGGTTCGAACGGCAAGCCTAAGCGAAAAAGGGTAACCTACGGGTCTGCTCCGGTTTCCGTGTCGATCGCCTTTTGATGATGGTGTTGTTCAGGTGGTTTTCATCAAGGGGATCGAGGATCCGAACTGCGTGTTCGTTCCTGTCGATCGGTGTTGAAGGCACTGGATGCTCTGGTCCCTGATCAGTAACCGTAACCTGTTCGCGTAACACGACGTTGAAACCCTCAAGCTCCACTGATCTGGAGCTCAGGCCTAACTGATCAAAGGAACACCAGCCTTGTGGCGCTAAAAGTTCCTGACCCGGCCCGTAAGCTAGGAGATCAGCTCAAACAGAAGCCCGCCCCGTAAGGCGGGCTTCGCCTGTTCGGGCCGGGAGAGTTCATGTCTTAATTCTCTTGGGTCCACGTGGTATCTATGCGGTCAGCAAGCCCGAATACCTTGGTCTGAATTCTGCCGGTCAGGGTGCGGACCAAACGAAGCGTTGGACCTTGTCCGCCGTACGCACGATCATTACCCCATCCGGGATATGTTGAAGGTCAATACGAAAGGTGTTCGAAGCGGCGATCGTGGTACGTAGGAGTTTCCCATCGGCACTGAAGACCTGAACGGCACCGATCGCAGAGCCATCCAAGGTCCCTAGTTCAATCCCGTTCAGCACCCGCCGGATCCTGGTGCCCTCTTCTTTCGTGGGATCTTGAACACCGTTGGTGCCATCCACACAACCGGGAAGAAAGTCGAATTCCAGCGGTAACGTACTGTCCCAGAGCAACGGCGATCGAGGGCCATCGGACCAAGCGGAGGATGCCACCCCGAAATACGGTTGACCACCTGTTGGATCTTGCTCGTACGAACAGTGCATGGAGTAGCTCCCGGGCGCAAGGCACAGGGTATCGAAGTCGAACTGGACGGTGTCGATCAACGTAAAGGTCCCCGATCCCACAACCTCGAATTCTTCATTGAGGATACTCCAACTGAAATCCCCCAAAGTGAGGGCATTTCCAAAATTTTGCAATGTGGGGTATAGCGTATCGCAGGGGGCAGGTGGGCAAAGGTCCATTTCCAAGTCCCACGTACACGTGAGTTCTCCAAAGAACCAGGTCCACAGATGGAGTTCGCCCATGAATGGCCCTTCTGGGATCACAGCTCCTGGATGAACGGTCAACTCGTGATAGCTCTCGCCGTCGATGCTGAAGGAATTGACCAACTCTACAGCCAAGGTATCGCCGCTCGCATCCATCAATACGAAACCGGGGTAACCGACAAGCTCCGGACCAATGTTGTACAGGCGTACGATCAATGCGGTATCGCTGAACGGCGCCCATTGAACGAAGTCGATGTCCAAAGCGTCGCAGGGATCACCTGCTGTCACCTCGAAGAAGTGTTGGCCATTGGGAGCGAGGTCCAAGATGGAATTTCCATCGATCTCGATCATGTACTCACCTTCCGGCAAGAACCCTAAAAGTATGCTCTCGGTATGCGGCACGATCACGGTGGCGCCGCCATCATCGGCTGCAGAGATCGTGAGCGATACGATGCCGCCCTGTTCCGAGGCGCTGGCACTTGCGATGTATGCACCGGTGCCCGACAACCCACCTGAGAGTTCTATGGTCATCTGGTCGATCGTTGTCGGGTCACTTGGCTGTATAGCTATCGCATCGATGTAGAAGTACGTCTGCGCGAAAGTTGTTACAGCGAAAAGCAATGAGCCTGTGATAGTGGTCAATATTCGCATGGTTGGGTCCTTATGTCCCCTAGACGTTGAACGTATGGTATTCGATGCCTGATCAGATCGCCAATGCCCCTGCCAAGGCCGCAATGCTCAGTCCGAGGGCGAGAAAAACGATGTAGCTCACCAACAGCAAGAGTCCTTTTACCGAAGTACGCCACCAAGCATTGCCATGCACCGTGTGCAGGGTCCAGAATAAAAGGGTCACGGGCAGTAGACTGAACACGAGTTCAATCTTCTCCAAGTGGACGAATTCGCCCAAGAGAATACGCACCATCAAGATCAGGAACACGACGGTATGGAAGTACAACGCAAAGACCAAGTGCTCGGTGTAGAAATTCCCGCTGCGGCGGTATAAGACCTTGAGAAGAAGTGCGAACAAGGGCACTAGCAAGAAAAGGAGTTTACTGAAGGTGGAGAATACACGCTGCACGAATTCCTCTTTCTTGAAACTGCTCCCACTCAGGTTCACGGCCAACCTCAACAGGATCCTATTGCCCGTTGTTGGCTTCACTCCGGAAGCATACAACGTGCTATCGATCAAGTGGTCGGAAACCTTCGTACGTGCGGAAAGGGCAGTAATCGAACTATCGGTGATGATCCCGGTCCCGAGGTCCAGCGTCAAACCCTCATCTACGAGGGATCCCGATCCTGTACTGTTCACAGTGATGACAGGACCCTCCCCATCACTCAAATGCGTGGCACTCCATGCCAAACACAAGAAGAAGAGCAAGCTGGTGAACAGGTACAAGCGCAATGGATGCACGTAGCGCGCACGTTTGTTCGCATTGAATTCCCGGATCACCAAGCCGGGTGGCCAGAACAGGTCGCGAAGGGTGCGGATCAGCTTCGTGTCGAAGTTGAACAGTCCGCTGAGCAATTCCACAATGAAGTGACGCACGGGCAACTTGTGCGTGTGGTTCTCCTGTCCGCAGCTCGGGCAATAGTTGTCCGCAGCAAGCAATGAGCGTCCACAGTTGGGACAGTCGGAGCGCTTCACCCGTTTGCGTGCCACGGCTCAACTCTTCATGTTGTCGAACTGCAAGGGCAATTCGAAATCGGTCTCCTTGCACAACGCCATCACCGCCTGTAGGTCGTCGATCTTCTTGCCTGTTACGCGGATCATGTCGTCCATGATCTGGGGTTGCACTTTCAGCCCACTGTCCTTGATCGCCTTTACGATCTTCTTCGCCGTTTCGCGTTCGATGCCCTGTTTGACCTTGATGATGCGATAGAGGATCTTGCCGCTAGGCACTGGCTCTGAGCTCAGGTCATAGCTGCGCACATCCACCTTTTGTTTGCCGCTGCGTTCCAGCAGAATGTCCAGGATCGCGTCCAACTTCATGTGATCCTCCGTGCTGATCTTGATGGTGAGTGCCTTTTGGTCGGCTTCCACGGTGCTGTTCGTCCCACGCAGGTCGTAGCGCGAATCGAGCTCGCGTTTCACAACGTTCACGGCATTGTCCAGCATTTGTAGGTCTACCTTGGAGAGGATGTCAACGGATGGCATTGCAGTGGTGTTTGGTTCAATGGCGAAGGTAGGATCACCGCCCGGATCGTTCCATGTTCGATATCCACCAACACGAATAGGAACCACAAACTCCTTTCCATGATGGCGCTGATCGACCTGATGGGTGGCGACGATCGCGGTCAGGACGAAATGGCCATGGAGAAAGATCAGGTATGCAAGGACAAATGCAAGGATGGTAAGCACCTGTAAGCACACGGCGAGAAGGGCCATGTGTGTGCTGTGGAGTGCAAGGCGATAATGGAGAAGAAGGGATAGTGGCACGCACGATCCGCGTAAGAAGCCCGGGGATCATAGGGGGATCCTTGTCTTTGTCGATCGAGGTCCTGGAATGTTCTGTAACGAACCTTCCCCGGTTCATAACCACTCGTTGGCCCAACGGGCGGTTGTGGGCCTTACTGATAGGTTTGGTTGAAGATGCACCAAACTAATTGCAGATGAACACGAAGACCTTACTAGCTGCCGTCGTCGCCGCCGTCGCTTACTTCCTGATGGGATGGTTGGTGTACGGAATGTTGTTGAAGGGCTATATGGACGAGCACACAACGAGAAGGGCTTTAGCAGTGATGAAGGCCGAGCCGGACTTTCTGTATTTGATCCTGAGCAACTTGGTCTATGGTCTGCTGATCGCGTGGAGCCTCGCACGGATGGGAGTGGGAACGGCCCAGTCCGGCTTCATTGCAGGACTGTTGCTGTTCGGGCTTATAGCGTTAAGCATCGACCTGTCCTTGTACAGCATGATGAATATCTGGAAAGGGCGAATGATCATGGCTGTTGATGTCGGGGTCAATGCGCTCATGGGAGGCATCATGGGTGCGTTGGTCGGCTTGGTCCTAGGAAGTGGGAACAAAGCGAGTTGAGCTGAAAGCTGGTCCATTGGAAGCCGCTCGGTCATTCGAGCGGCTTCTGTGTTTCCTAGGCATGCACTTCCAGCCGGTATTGCCTTCGTAACTTCGGGCCTTCACACAAGCGACATGCCAACGAGCACACTGAAGTACCCCGAGACCCGCAACTACATAGCCGGTAAACCTGCCGCGAACGGCCAAAAGCAGATGGAGGTCCGCTCGCCATTGGATGGCAGCTTGATCAGCACCGTTTCCCTTTCCTCGGCCAAGGACCTTGATGTTGCGGTGAAAGCCGCCGAGGCCGCGTTCCAGGGTTGGAGCGGAACGCCGATCAAGGAGCGTTCGCAGGTCTTCTTCCGCTACCGCGAACTGTTAGCGAAGAACCGCGAAGAGTTGGCCACGCTCGTCCATACAGAGAATGGCAAGACCATGGATGAGTCGTATGCTGAGGTGGACAAAAGCATGGAATTGACCGAATTCGCATGCAGCCTGCCACAGCTGATACAAGGTGAATTGCTGGAGGTAAGCAAGGGCGTGGAGTGCCGCATCGAGCGGAAACCGTTGGGCGTAGTGGCCAGTATCGCACCGTTCAATTTCCCCAACATGGTGCCGCACTGGACCATCCCGAACGCACTGATGCTGGGTAACACCATGATCTTGAAGCCGAGCGAACTGGTTCCGATCAGCGCCATCCGCATCGCAGAACTGTTGAAGGAGGCCGGACTACCCGACGGTGTCTTCAACGTGGTGAACGGCGACCGTCAGATCGTCGAAGCCATCTGCGATCACCCCGGGATCAAGGCCGTGAGCTTCGTGGGCAGTACCAAGGTGGCCAAGATCGTGTACATCCGTGCCTCCGCGTCGCTGAAACGTGCGTTGTGTCTGGGCGGTGCGAAGAATCACTTGATCGTACTTCCAGATGCTCACTTGGAAATGACCGCAAGCAATGTGGTCGCCAGCATGAGCGGTTGCGCCGGGCAGCGCTGCATGGCTGCTGCGCAAATGGTCGGCGTGGGTGCCGTGGAGCACATCATCGATCAAATGATCATCGAAGCGAAGAAGCTCATCCCCGGCAAGAACCTCGGTCCTGTGATCAGCAAAGCAGCCTTCGAACGCATCATCGGTTACATCGAAGAAGCCGAGAAGGCCGGTGCCAAAGTGATCATGGATGGTCGCAACCCGCAAGTTGAAGGCGGTGCCAAGGACGGATACTATCTAGGACCCACCATTATCGACCACGTAACACCAGACATGCGCATTTCGCAAGAAGAGGTCTTCGGTCCGGTGATCAGTATCATCCGTGCGAAGGATCTGGATGCAGCCATCGACATCGAGAACGCAAACCCATACGGCAATGCTGCAGCGGTCTTCACCCAAAGCGGTGGACAAGCCCGTCAGGTGATGGAGCGCGCCAGTGCCGGCATGATCGGCGTGAACATTGGTGTGCCAGTGCCACGTGAACCCTTCAGCTTCGGTGGCTGGAACGACAGCAAATTCGGTACCTGTGACATTACAGGGAAGAGCAGCATCGAGTTCTGGACCCAGCTGAAGAAGACCACGACGAAGTGGAACCCGGAAGGGAAGACCAACTGGATGAGCTGAATGGAACGCAGATGACGCTGAAAGGAATGACGGTCGCAGATAATGCAACTCTCAGATCCGCGTTGATCCACTCTTTCTGCGTCATCTGCGTTCTATCAAACACATTCGAATGAAGACACTGACCTCGACCAACCCTGCCGCGGCAGGCAAGCCCGCCGAGATCCTCAAGGACAACCTCGAGCACAGCATCTTTTCCTGGAGCAAGCAAAGCGGCTTGAACCCGCTGAACATTGAAAGCGCCAAGGGCATCTACCTCTACGAACGTTCAGGTAAGAAGATCATCGACTTCAGTTCGCAGTTGATGAACGTGAACATCGGGCACGGGCATCCGAAAGTGGCGGAGGCGGTGGCGAAGCAGATGGCCGAGGTGAGCTATGTGCATCCGGGCATGATCACCGAGGCGCGCGGCAAGTTGAGCAAGACCTTGAGTGAGATCACGCCGGGTTCGTTGAATCGCACCTTTTTTACCAATGGTGGCACCGAAGCGGTGGAGCACGCGATGAAGTTGGCACGTTTGTACACAGGTCGCCACAAGATCATCACGCTGTACCAGAGCTACCACGGCGCTACATACGGCGCTCTCACGGCCGGTGGCGATCCGCGTGGTTTGCCACACGACAGCCAGGGCGTGCCGAACATCATCCACGTGGAGAACCCGTATTTCTACCGCTGCCCGTGGAATAGCAAGACGCCCGAGGAGTGCACCGAGAACGCATTGGCGCATTTGGAACGTGTCGTGAAATTCGAAGGTCCGCAGTACATCGCTGCGATCCTAATGGAAGGGGAGAGCGGCTCCAGTGGCTGCATCAAATACCCGCCCGGCTACTGGAAAGGAGTGAAGAAGATCGCCGACGAATACGGCATCCTCACCATCTGCGACGAGGTGATGAGCGGCTTCGGTCGCACCGGCAAGTGGTTCGGCATTGACCACCACGGCGTAGTACCGGATATCATGTGCGTGGCGAAAGGCCTCACTGCAGGCTACATTCCGCTCGGCGGCATGATCGTTCGCGAAGAGATCATCAAGCACTTCGATGATAAGCCGTTGCCGATCGGCCTTACGTACAGTGCGCACGCCGTGGCCTGCGCCGCAGGAAACGCGGTACTCGACATCTACAAAGAGGAGAACCTGATCGAGAACGCCGCCAGCATGGGCAAGTACGTGGACGAGAGCGTGGCCAAGCTCGCGCAGAAGCATCCGAGCATCGGCGACTTCCGCAACACCGGTTTGCTGGGTTGCATTGAACTGGTGAAGAACCGCAAGACCAAGGAACCGATGGCGCCATGGAACGCAACACCCGACCAAATGGGCGTTATGAACAAGGTGGCCGCCAAGATCAGCGAGTTGGGCATGTTCACCTTCGTGCGCTGGAACTGGATCTTTGTCGCGCCGCCATTGACGATCGATGAGGCGGGGGTGGATGAGGGGATGGAGATCATCAGCAAGGCGATTGCGATCGCTGATGAGGCGTGTGTTTGAAATTGCGTTATGGGATACACGCTCCACGCATCCCTTGGCACTACGGCTTCTTTGGACCCCATCGCTAGGACTTTCGGACACGCTCGGATTGTTTCGTTGACGGATAGTCTGGTGATCATCCCACTGACACCTGAACTGTTCGATGAGGTCAACCGAATGACTTCAAGTCCGGTTGTTATGAAGTTCGAACTGCTAACCGAGGAAGTTGAACACCGGATACTAGGGGTAATCGGAAACGAGAAAGTCGCATACGTTGAGTAGGAATTCTTCGGTGGTTCGGGAGGTCATGCGTGTGTTCTCTGGGAGAACGGGAAGCGGGTGCGTGAAGAAGCTTTTGATGGTGATTCGATGAACCGGATCCTTAGGACTTTTGGCATTACGCGGATGGGTGCGAAGGATGAATTCGATGTAGTCGGACTTGGTAAACATAGGCGCACCAGTAGGTGGCTTTCGTAGGGGGAGGGCGTGCCCCCCGCAACTTGGATGAAACACCGGGGTTCGTGTCGCGCTCTTCGTTGCAAGTCCTCGCTCGTACCTCGCTGCGGGCTTTCCACTGCGATCGCGAACGCGGAGCACACGCAATTCACCCGCCCCTATCTTGACCAAAGCCCGATCGACGCGAAACGAATGCCGTGTGCGATCTGCCGATCAATGCACGATCACCACACGCCTCGACCAGGTACTGTGATCACTGGTAACAACAACGAGATATTGCCCCGTGCTGAGGTCGTTCGTGGGAAAGTGCACTTCGCCACTGGCATTCTTGCTACGCAATACACGACCGGTGGCATCGAGTAGTAAAGCCTGCATGGTGCCTCCGTGCGCGTTCCGCAGTGAGATCCCGGAAGCTTGTTGAACAAGTGTGATCCCATTGGTCACTTCGCCGAGGCCGGTACTTGCATCGACCACCACAGCACATTCCTGCGTTGTGCTTCCTTGGCCACCGGCGTTGTAGCTGGTGAGGGAAACATCATAGCAGCCGGGCAATTCGTAGATGATCCCTATCGGGTCTTGATCACTGGACGTATCGGGTACGCCACCTGGGAAGCTCCATGACCAAGCCGTAGGGTTGTTGGTGGATTGGTCAATGAAGTTGACAGATCCTCCGGGCAGGATCGTTGCGTTCGGTACCAGGAAGTGGGCCTCAGGTGCGGCCGGACAAAGCAACGCGGCACCGTCGCCCAACTGCCAAGTGAGTTCGAGGGGGCTGCTGTTCACGCTGAAGTTGTCGATGTAGAGCAAATAACGCTGGCCTGACAACACGTCGAGGTATCGCACCCAGCCATCACCGCCTGCGGATTCACTGACGTCCGTTGCCGCTGTGGAGAGGCCTGTTTGTGCTGCTTGGGAGGCATACGAACATCGTATCGGAGCGCCAACTGGTGGACACACGATACTGTCCAGAGGTCCCCAGATCGCGAAGTCGATATCGGACTGGAACGAAGATGATAGCGTCAATGCCAGCGTGCCGTCGGTCGCAATTGTGAACTGGGTCCAGATCCCTTGCCGTTCACCCGACGTTAGACATCCTCGGTTCGTCGGATCCAGATCCACCGTGAAACCGTTCACCAGTGCTCCTTGGGCAAACAGAGTGTCTCCGCACAACGGCGTAGCGTAGCCGCAGTCACCGGCGATCGGTGGCGGTGCTTGGCAGTCGACCACACCGGAGTACAGTACCGTGCTCGTGGACATGTTCGTGCCGAGGAAGATGGATCCGTCCACTCCAAATATGCCCAGGCTAATAGAATTCTCGCTGTTGAAGATGCCGGCGCTGTAACTCAGGACCACTACATCACCAATGTTCACACCAAAGAGCCGTGTTGCATAGCTGCCGCTCGCTAAACTGTCCAGGATGAAAGGCGCACCGTTGATGCTGTAACCCATCCGTGCGCCCCCGTTCCAACCGTCACCGAACGAATCGTACAGGTCCAGTTGATAGATGCAGTCGCCTTCTGGAAATTCAAGCATCGCATGCGCGCAGAGACCGAAATTGCCGGTGGTTCCACTGGTGCCCCAAATGCGCAGGTAAAGGGTGCTTGCTGGCAGAAGGCTGGTCAAGTCCAAAAGTGGCATCGTCCCGGGACCGGCGTTATCGTCACAGACCACAAGCGTGAAGGGGCCTTCGCACGATGGCGCACTATACAACGCCATGGCTGCATCGGTCAAGGTACCTGCTTCCGTTTCGATGCGCAGGAAGCCTGTCTCAGGTACGTCGATAGAATACCAGACATCGGCATTGGAGAGGCTAGCGCAATTCGGCACTGGCACTCCTGTGGTGAGCGTTGCGTCAATATTATCCACCACCATAAAAGCGCATACCTCATTTACCGGCAGAGGTAGTGCGGAGCACGGTTCGTCGTTCGCTGGCTGTGCGGCAAGCAGCACAGGCAAACAGCAGATGGACAGCAGGGTGATCGATCGTTGCATAGGGTTGGCTTCAGTCAAAGATGAGGCGATCTGGTCAGATCGTGCGATGTTGCGGAACGACGCAAGTATCGCGGTCCGGCTATCTTGTCACGGCCAACCATGGAAGACATCACTCGTTCACCGCTCTTCAGCGAAGACCTCGCCCCCATTCCGCCAGACAAGCGCACCTGGAGCAAGTGGAACCTCGCCGCATTGTGGGTGGGCATGGCGGTGTGCATCCCCACGTATATCCTAGCCTCGTACATGATGCGCGCTGGGCTGAGTTGGCAGGCGGCGCTCGCGATCATCGGCTTGGCGAATCTGGTGATCACCATTCCGATGGTGTTGAATGGGCATGCCGGTGTGAAGTATGGTATTCCATTTCCGGTGCAGGGGCGCGCGGCATTCGGTACGGTAGGAGTGCATATTCCGAGTGTTGTTCGGGCTATCGTGGCCTGCGGCTGGTTCGGCGTACAGACCTGGATCGGGGGCTTGGCGATCTATTCCATCTGGAACGCCGCCACTGGTGAGTCAGGCGATCCGGGACTGAATGCTGGTAAGTTCATCGCGTTCGGGGTCTTTTGGTTGATCAACATCTACTTCATTTGGAAAGGCACCGAAAGCATCAAATGGCTGGAGACTTGGGCGGCGCCGATCCTGATCATCATCGGCTTGCTGCTGATCGGTTGGGGAGCGAAGAACGCCGGTGGTATCATGAGCACCTTGGACCAAGGGAAACAGTTGCAGCAGAGCACCGCCGTGTTGATCCCATCTGCCGATGCGACCCCTGGAAATGAATTACGGTTGACCCCGCTGGTCGGACTGGACGGTGTACCCAAAGCCACAGAATACCGTGTGATACCAACTGCGTACAAGAACATTCCATCGATCGCTTGGTCATCGATCTCCGGAACTACAACGAGCATTTCGACAGGTGTTGAGCCGAGCGTCCAAGTGCAATTCCGGAATGCGGAAGGGCAGGAGTCGACCGTGTTGACAGTAGCGGCCAGCACTGGAGAAAGCAGTGGAGCCGGATTCTGGAGCTACGTGCTCTGGTTCACCGCCATGGTCGGTTTCTGGGCCACCATGGCCATCAGCATCTCGGACATCACGCGCTTCGCGAAAAGCCAGAAGGACCAGCTGGCCGGACAGTTCATTGGCCTGCCGGGCACCATGATCTTCTACTCGTTCGTCGGCATATTCGTCACCAGCGCGGCAGTGATCGCTTTCAAGGACGTGCTGATCGCGGAAGATGCGCCGTGGGATCCGGTATCGCTCGTGAGCAAATTCAAGAGTCCGGTGGTCGTGATCTTCGCGCAAGTGGCCATGCTCATCGCCACGCTCAGCACCAACATCGCAGCGAACGTGATCGCACCGGCGAACGCGTTCAGCAACCTCTTTCCGCAGAAGATCAGCTTCCGCGTGGGCGGTGTGATCGCCGGTTTGATCGGTATCGCGATCTGCCCATGGTGGCTGCTGGACGAGATCAGCGGCATCCTCATTTTCGTGAGCGGCCTACTTGGTCCGGTGCTCGGGATATTGCTTGCCGACTACTTCGTGGTGCGCAAATGCACACTCTCCATTCCTGATCTTTTCGCAGTGAAAGGCGCGTACACCTTCACTTCGGGCTTTAATATGGCAGCAGTCATGGCACTGGCGTTGGGAGTGTTCGCTGCGCTGATCGGTTTCTGGGTGAAGCCTCTGGAGGTACTGTATCAACTTTCGTGGTTCATCGGTTTCGCGGTGGCCTTCGTGGTGTATTGGGCGCTCATGCGCGGAGCGAACGCATCCGCGAAAGCGCAGTAGCTGATCACTCTAAGGTCAGGTCAAGCGCTGACCGCCTCGCGCAGGAACAGCCAGTCAAGGGCCTCTTGCGTTTCGGGGAACCAGGCCACCTTGAAGGTCAATTTGCCGTTCACGGCAGTGAATGAACGTTGTACACTGGTCTGGTTGAAATAGTCCTGAGAGCGCAGGATGGCCATCTTCTCCAGCCTCGTGTTGAAAAGCTTCGGGAACCAGACCTCGTTCGCCCACTTCTCGTCTTGTTGCAAGATGGCCGTCATCGTGCGTAGATCCGCCAGCCAATAAAAGATGCCGCGCTCGGCCACGAAGTTCAGTGCAAGGTCCAGTCCATAACGGTACTCCTCGCTTCGGGCATGACCTTTCCATTGGAGGTGGATGAACCGTTCATGCATGGAGCATCGAACATACAGATAGGACTCATCAAGTAGTACCACGTCGTCGATCTGTCGGAAAGTGCGCATTGACATGTTGAAGGTATGGCGATCGTGAACGTTTTCCAATGGCCTTGTTCTCATGCATGCCCCTCTGACCGCAGTGGGGGACACGGCGGCTGAACTCTGTACTTGGAACCGGGATCGATCAAGATCGATTTCGAGTTTCCCGGTGGCCTTCGTGGTGTTTTGGACCGGTAGGTTCTGTTCAGCGAACTTCGAGGCATACGGATGCATGCTCCGGCCTGAACGGTCGTCAGTTACTTTCGTGTGCAACGGTTCACAGCGCATGAAGAAGAAGGTGCCAGATATTTTCTCGGTGGAAGGGATCAGGAACTTGGGAAGAACGGTGGTAGGCACCGTCCTGAAGGAGAAGAAGGAGATCGGCGTTTCACCATACGAACTCCGCTTCCGTGGTGCGAAGAAGGTGGACAAGGTGCTGTTGCGCGTGATCGACTACGATGCGGAGGTGTTGAATGAACGCACGGTGAACACCGTTGCGGAGGTGATCCCGCTACAGGATGCCAAGACCGTGACCTGGTTCAACGTGGACGGATTGCACGATGAAGCCGTGATGGACGCGATCGCCAAAGGCTTCGGTTTCGAAAGCCTGATCCTCGCCAATGCCATGAATACGTTGGGTAGACCCAAATTGGTGGAATACGCCAATTGCCTATACGTCTCCATCAAGATGCTGCAAGAGGATGAGCGGACAGGCGGGATCAATGTGGAGAACCTGAGTTTGATCTTGACCGACAACGTCCTGATCTCCTTTCAAGAGACACCCGGTGATGTGTTCGAACCGGTGCGCGAACGGATCCGTGCATCGAAACGACGGATCCGCCGCTCTGGCCCGGATTACCTCATGTTCGCGCTGTTGGATATCGTGGTGGACAACTACATCTATGTGATCGGAACGCTCGGTGCCAAGATCGAGGATCTGGAGGATGGCCTGTTGACGGACCCTTCGAGCGTGGTGATCCAAGAGATCAATGCATACAAACGCGAGTTGAATCACCTACGGAAGAGCATCCTGCCAGCGAAGGAGATGATCCTGAACCTTTCCAAGATCGATGCGGATTGTATCGATGAGGAGAAGAATGCGGTACACTTCCGGGAATTGGTCGACAACATCAACCAAGCAGCAGAAGCCACCAGCAGCTATCGGGACATTCTTTCCGATCAACTCACGATCTACCACACAACGATCAGCAGCAAGCTGAACGACATCATGCGGTTCCTCACGATCTTCTCCGTGATCTTCATACCACTCACTTTCATCGCCGGGATCTACGGTACCAACTTCGATGTGGTCCCCGAGCTGCATTACGAATACTCCTATTTCATCATGTGGGGTGTGATGCTCACAGTAGCGGTCGGGATGCTGGTCTATTTCAAACGGAACAAGTGGTTGTAGTAGGCTGCCGCGCTTCAAGATGGTGGCCTTGTTTGCAGGTCTGCTTGCGGCCTTGTTCGGCTACTGGGTGAAACCGTTGCAGGTGTTCTAGGAACTCTCGTGGTTCAGTGGCTTTGTGGTGGTCTTCCTGATGTATGCGATCGGCATGCGCGGACGTTCCTGATCGTGTCCGATCCCAATTGTCCAGCGATCGCTGGACAATTGGACATATTCACGCTATGTCCTTTGATACTAAAGGCTTTTGTTGAATTCAGAAGGTGTCTTTTAGGTGCCTTTATTCCTTGGTCGAAATGGGCTTCTTCAATATGTCCAGCAGCTGCTGGACAATTGTGATCCAAGCCTTTCATTGACCCCGATATGTCCCGGGATAAAGTGGCGTGTATTAGTTTGGTGCCATGGCGGTGAAGAAACCAATTCGGAAGACTTCCGCAAGGAAAATGACCGTGCGAAAGAGCGCTACCAACAAGGTCGTGGTACGCAGGAAGAAGACTTCCGCCACTACGGAACGGGCCATCGCTCCGTCCGGGTACGGCAAGTTCCTAACGTCCCTGAAGAAACACATTCGAGGCGCGCAATTGAATGCTGCGGCCACATTGCACAGGGAACTTACACAACTGTATTGGCGTATTGGTTCAGAGATCCTTTTGCGCCAAGAAAAAGAGGGGTGGGGCACCAAAGTGGTGGATCGCTTAGCGCATGATCTGGAGATCGCTTTTCCTGAAATGACCGGCTTCTCCCGTTCCAACTTGTTGTACATGCGGGCTTTCGCCGAGGCCTATCCGGACCGAAAACCGATCGAACAGTTCGTGATGCAATTGCCGTGGGCGCACAACATGGTGCTGCTCGATAAACTCAAGCGGCCCGAAGAACGTCTCTGGTACGCCAAGGCTACGGTCCAATTCGGTTGGAGCAGGTCCGTGCTCGCTTTGCAGATCAAGGCCAAGGCGCACAAAAAGCATGGCAAGGCCATCACCAACTTCAAGCAGACTTTGGCTCCCGAGCATTCCGACCTCGCGCACCAAACACTGAAAGATCCGTACACCTTCGACTTTTTGACCATCGCGGCCGATGCCACGGAACGCGACCTGGAGAACGGCCTAGTGGACCACATCCAGAAATTCCTGCTGTCGCTGGGCGTAGGCTTTGCGTTCGTCGGGCGACAGTTCCATCTGGAGATCGATGGGGACGACTACTATATCGACCTTCTGTTCTACCACTTACGCATGAGGTGCTACTTCGTGATCGACCTGAAGATGCGCGAATTCAAACCTGAGTTCGTGAGCAAGATCGGTTTCTACCTCAGCGCCGTGGACGACCAGTTCAGATATATGGACGACAAGCCGACGCTTGGACTGCTCTTGTGCAAAGGAGCCAAAAAGCTGACCGTGGAGTATGCGTTGCGCGGAACCAACCAGCCCATCGGTGTTTCTGAATGGAACACCAAACTCGTGGCATCACTGCCCAAGAAGTTTCAAAAGATGTTGCCTTCGACCGCTGAGATAGAACAGGAACTTGTGAGCAAACGCCGCAGAAGAACGAAGAAATGAAATTGTCCAGCGATCGCTGGACAATTGGAATGGACAGAACGAACACGTTACAGAACCCCAAGCAATGCCCCTACTGATCAAGAATGGCACCGTAGTCACCGCCGCCGACTTCCATCGCGCCGATGTCCTTATTGAAGGCGAACACGTCAAGGCAATTGGCCACGACTTGAAAGCGGAAGGCGCGGAAGTCATCGACGCGAAAGGCATGTTCGTGCTGCCCGGCGGCATCGATCCGCACGTGCATTTGGACATGCCCTTCATGGGCACCTTCAGCAGCGATAACTATGAGACGGGCACACTCGCCGCGCTGCATGGCGGCACCACCACCGTCATCGACTTCATCCTGCAAACGCAAGGCAAGAGCTTGCGCCACGCGCTGGAGACCTGGCAGGGCCGCATGAACGGCAACCTCTACGGCGACCTCAGCTGGCACATGGCCGTCACCGATTTCAACGACGACACGAAGAAGGAGGTGAAGGAGATGATCGAGCAGGAAGGCATCACTAGCTTCAAGACCTTCATGGCGTACAAGGGCGCGCTGATGATCGACGACCGCCAGATGGTGGGCCTGATGAACGAAGTGAAGGCGCACGGCGGCATCGTGACGGTGCATGCGACCAACGGCGACATGATCGACTTTCTCGTGCAGAAGCACCGCGCGGAAGGCAAACTCTCGCCACTCTACCATTATCTCTCGCAACCCGAGATCACCGAAGCCGAGGCCACGGGCCGTTTCGCCGATATGGCCTCGTACACCGGCGTGCCCGCGTACATCGTGCACATGACCTGCGAAGGCGCGCTGAACCACGTGCGCGATGCCGCGCGCCGCAACCAACGCGTGCTCGCAGAGACCTGCATCCAATACCTGCTGCTCGATGCCTCGCTCTACGAAAAGGCCGATGGTGCCAAGTGGGTGATGAGTCCACCGCTGCGCGAGAAGAAGGACCAGGCAGCGCTGTGGGGCGCGATCGATCAAGGCACCGTGCAAGTGGTGGCCACTGATCACTGCCCCTTCATGATGGCGCAAAAGGCCATGGGATCCGCGGATTTCTCCAAGATCCCCAACGGCCACCCGGCCATCGAGCACCGCATGGAACTGCTCTTCAGCGAAGGCGTGAACAAGAAGCGCATCACCGTGAACAAGTTCGTGGAGGTCACCGCCACCAACCCCGCGAAGATCTTCGGCATGTTCCCGCGCAAAGGCACCATCGGCATCGGCAGCGACGCGGACATCATCCTGCTCGACCCCAACGAGCGCCACACCCTCAGCGCCAAAACGCACCACATGAACGTGGACTACAGCGGCTACGAAGGCATGGAACTCACCGGCAAGGTGAAGACCACCATCCTGCGCGGCCAGGTGGCGGTACACAACGGCGAAGTGCGGATCAAGAAGGGGTACGGGAGCTTTGTGAAGCGGAACAAGGTTTCTGGAATGCTTTGAGGAGATGGAACGCAGATGACGCGGATCGGGCTGATGAACGCTGATATGAAATACAGATGAAGGAGTGTTTGGGCGTGCCCCGGCTCAAATGCAGCCGGGTCGGGCTGTTCGGTCCAAGTCCTCAGCCGGATTACCGGCTTCCGGGCTTTCCCCTTCCATCCCTCACGCGGAAAAAAGCCCCGCGCTTATGAAATACCGACTTGCCAATCTGGAAGGACTCACGCTCAAACAACTTGAGAGTGAGGTTGCGCTGGGTGGGAAGCTTGTCACCTACGTTTACACAATCTCTCCCATCGCCTTCACCATAAGGAACGTGACCGCGGTCTATCTGGTCCAAACCGGAAAGAAGGATAAACACTGGATTGCACCGACCATTGTCACAGGATTGTTCGGTTGGTGGAGCGTGCCAAATGGATTCATCAACGCGCTCCGTTCAATCAAAGTCAACACATCTGGAGGACTGGATGTAACGGGCGATGTAATGGCAAACCTTGACGAGACGTCGCTCTTGGAGAAAACGGTCGAGCTACAGGTTGTTCAAAGCCTCTTCGGCAAAGCCTCTGAAAGGAATCGCACGCTGATCACAAAGGCTGTGAATCTCTCGATCCCTCATTATCGCGAGATAGAAGAAGTCTATCTGGGCCTGTTCATCAATACGCAAGAAGGAGAACAGCCCTTCCATGTCATCGGCGTGAAGTCAAATGAACCGATCGATCGCTTCAGTGACTCATTGATGATGAATCTCAGGAAGGATTATTATAAACACGTGCGGTTCGATATCATCGCGCTGGATTCTTCTGAAGTTTCGACGAAGCTCATTGAACAAGGCGTTCGCCTGAAAACAATGAACTCATGATTTAATGGGTACCCGCATTTCGCGTGAGGTATAGGAGCGGCACCACGCAGCGAGGCTCGAGCGAGGAGTACAGCGGATAGCCCGACGGCGAGTCTTCGAGCCGGCACGCCCAAACAAACATTCTGCTTCATACATTGGCGTTCGTCCGCGCGCAGTCCGTGCGACCGGCCAACCGACAACTAACAACAGACAACGCTTTCACCCCCATGCCACGCAAGATCAAGAGCGGCCTAATCCAAATGAGCCTTCCGATGACGGAGGGCGAAGGCACCATACCGGAGATCATCGATGCGATGGTGCAGAAGCACATCCCGCTGATCGAGAAGGCCGGCAAGGAAGGGGTGCAGATACTCTGCCTGCAGGAGATCTTCAACACGCCCTACTTCTGTCCCGGCCAGGACCGCAAATGGTACGAGAGCGCGGAGCCCGTGCCCGGCCCCACCACGGAGCTGATGGCCACCTACGCGAAGAAGTACAACATGGTGATCATCGTTCCGATCTATGAGAAGGAGCAGGCCGGCGTGCTGTACAACACCGCCGCGGTGATCGACGCGGACGGCACCTATTTGGGCAAATACCGCAAGAACCACATCCCGCACACGAGCGGCTTTTGGGAGAAGTTCTTCTTCAAGCCCGGCAACTTGGGCTACCCCGTGTTCCAGACCAAGTACGCCAAAGTGGGCGTGTACATCTGCTACGACCGTCACTTCCCCGATGGAGCCCGCTGTCTCGGCCTGAACGGCGCGGAGATCGTCTACAACCCGAGCGCCACCGTTGCTGGCTTGAGCGAGTACCTCTGGAAGCTGGAGCAACCGGCGCACGCTGCGGCGAACGGCTATTTCATGGGCTGTATCAACCGTGTGGGAGAGGAGAAACCCTGGAACCTCGGCAAGTTCTACGGGCAGAGCTATTTCGTGGATCCGCGCGGCCAGATCTTCGCACAAGCCTCACGCGATGACGATGAATTGCTTGTCGCCGAGTTCGATCTGGACATGATCGAGGAGGTTCGGAGCACGTGGCAGTTCTATAGGGATCGGCGGCCGGAGACGTATGGTAGGTTGGTGGAACTCTAGCGCACGAGGCGGGCGCCGTTGTCGGTTGTCAGAAAATGGCTGTCGCACAAGGCCAACGCACTCCTGAAACCGCCAGCCGCGCAAGACCCGCGCGACGATGAAGATCGATACTTTACAACAGCAATTGAGCGCGAGGCCCGTGCGACGGTGAAAACCGACAACCGACAACAGAATACAGAGTTAAGCCCAATGGCAGAATACAAACCACCCACCTCCGAAGCTGAATTCGCTGCGAACTTCTCGCCGAAGAAGCCCCTCATGTCGGACACGGAAGCGTACTACGAGAGCTCGCGCTGTCTGTATTGCTACGATGCGCCGTGTATCACCGCTTGCCCTACGGGGATCGACATCCCGCTCTTCATCCGGCAGATCAACAGTGACAACAAGGACGGCGCGGCGAAGACGATCTACGAAAGCAACTGGATGGGCCATGCCTGCGGGAATGTGTGCCCCACCGAAGAACTGTGCGAGGGTGCCTGCGTGTACAATCACAGCGATGTGAAGCCGATCGAGATCGGACGTTTGCAAGCACACGCCACGACCGTTGTGATCCGGTCGAAGAAGAAACTCTTTCGAACCGGCAAGGACACCGGGAAGAAGATTGCGGTGATCGGAGCGGGTCCGGCGGGGATCTCAGCTGCTTGTGAGCTACGGATGCTCGGCCACGCGGTGGACATCTTCGAGGCGAAGGCCAAGCCCAGCGGCCTGTGCGTGTATGGTGTTGCCCCGTACAAGCTCACCAACGAAGAAGCGTTGGATGAGGTCGCTTACTTGCAGGAGCAATTCGGTTTCACTGTCCAGTACAACAAGCCGATCAACGGTCGCATGGACTTTGAAAAGCTGGAGAAGGGCTACGATGCGATCTTCATCGGCATCGGCTTGGGCAGCACTTCGGCGCTCGGTATTCCTGGCGAGGACAAGCAGGGCGTGATCGGTGCGCTGGAGTTCGTGGAAGAACTGCGGATGAATCACCACAAGACCCCGATCGGAAAGAAGGTGATCGTGCTCGGTGGCGGTAACACGGCCATGGATGCTGCCAGTGAAAGTTGCCGCATGGGTGCTGATAGTGTGGTCATCGCGTACCGCCGTGGTCCGGAGGAGATGGGCGCCTACAGCTTCGAGTTCGATCTCGCGAAGAAGAGCGGCGCGAAGGCACTGTTCAATGTGACGCCTGTGGAAGTCATGGGTAACGGCTCTGTGACCGGCGTGAAATTCATTCGCAACAAAGCGGCCTATGGCAAGATCGAGGCGATCCCTGGCAGTGAGTTCGTGGAGCCTTGCGATATGGTCCTTCTCGGCACTGGACAGGGCAAACAAGTGGAATTGCTGGAACAGATCAGCGGCGTAAAACTGGAACACAAGAGCCGCATCCTCGACGACCGCGGTCGCCTTGTGGTGAACGAACAGTATCAAACGAACAACCCGAAATATTTCGCTGCGGGCGATGCCGTGAATGGCGGTGTGGAAGTGGTGAACGCGGCTGCTGAAGCGAAAAAGGCGGCGCACGGGATCGATCAATACTTGAAGAGATAGTCATGGCAGACCTAAGAACGAACCTAGCGGGCATCAAGTCGCCCAATCCTTTCTGGCTCGCCTCCGCGCCACCTACGAACAGCGGCTACCAGATCATGAAAGCATTCGACGCCGGCTGGGGCGGTGCCGTGTGGAAGACCCTCGGTGTACCCGTGGTGAACGTGAGCAGCCGCTACGGCGCCGTGAACTACCGCGACAACCGCATGGTGGGCTTCAACAACATCGAACTGATCACCGACCGACCACTAGCGGACAACCTGCGTGAGATCTCCGAAGTGAAAAAGCGCTTCCCGGAGCACGCGGTGATCGCCTCGCTGATGGTAGAGACGCGCGAGGAATGGCACCAGATCGTGCGCGACGTGGAGAACGCCGGTGCGGATGGCATCGAGCTGAACTTCGGTTGTCCGCATGGGATGTGCGAGCGTGGCATGGGCAGCGCTGTAGGGCAGGAACCGAAGGTGTTGCAGACCATTGTTGAGTGGGTGAAGGAAGTGGCAAAGGTCCCCGTGATCACGAAGCTCACCCCGAATATTTCTGACATCACACGTCCGGCGCGTGCAGCACGAGCGGGCGGCAGCGATGCGATCTCCCTGATCAACACCATCCAAAGCGTGGTGGGCGTGGACCTCGACACTTTCGTTCCCATGCCGAACGTGGATGGCAAGAGCACCAACGGCGGTTACTGCGGTCCCGCTGTGAAGCCGATCGCCTTGAACATGCTCAAGAACTGCGCACAGGATAGCCAGGTCGGTATTCCGATCAGCGGGATCGGCGGCGTGGAGAACTGGCGTGATGCGGCGGAGTTCATCCTGCTCGGTGCAAGCTCGGTGCAGGTCTGTACCGCCGTGATGCACTACGGCTTCGGCATCATCCGCGATCTTAAGTCGGGTCTGGAGCGCTACATGGACGAGAAGGGCTTCAAGACCTTGGACGATTTCCGCGGCAAGGCGCTGCCGAACATCGTGCATTGGGAGGACCTCAACCTGAAGTACAAGGTCGTCGCGGAGATCAACGCCGACAAGTGCATCGGCTGCCAACTCTGCTACACCGCCTGCGAGGACGGCGCGCACCAAGCCATCGGCCTATCCAGCGATCCGCTGATCCGCATCCCGAGCATCATCGAGGAGAACTGCGTGGGTTGCAATCTCTGCTCCATCGTTTGCCCTGTGGAGGACTGCATCACCATGGAGCGCCGCGATGATGGCAAGGAGTACCTGACCTGGGGCGATCGCACGCGCGCCGGCAACATCCCGAAGACCTTCGATGATGAACTCGCCGGTGGACGTCACCATTGGGTGCCGGAACCTGCGGATGCATTGACGAAGAAGAAGCCGAGGCACTATAAGGGGTGAAGAGGCTTGGTTGTTGGTTGTCAGTGTCCACCGTCGCACATTCCTGCGCGCGGTTCCGTGCGACGGTCTGAACGGCCAACCGACAACCAAGTACTCCGAACAAAGCCTGTGCGACAGAAAAACCGACAACTGACAACCAACTACCCGCGCCTGGCCTGTGCGACAGACAAACCGACAACTGACAACCAACATATGGCAACCATCAGGCACTTCAAAGATCTGCGCGCATGGCAGCAGTGCCGTGAGGTGCGAATGGCGATCCGTGCATTGGTGAAGAATTGGCCTGCTGAGGAAAAGTATCGCCTTGTGGATCAGATCATACGTTCCAGCAGAGGCCCGACGGCACACATATCCGAGGGCTATGGAAGGTTCTATGAAAAGGAGAACATCCGCTATTGCCGGACTGCACGTGGTTCCTTGTACGAGACCCAGGACCATTTGATAACTGCTTGTGATGATGGCATCATCACAGAGCAGATCATGCAAACTCACTTCGATCAAGTGGAGCAGGCGATCACTACGGTGAACGGGTACATCAAGTACCTCAAGGGGTTATCGGTGAGCAAGGGTGGTGGCGTTGCCGAGCCGACAACAAAGTATGGAATGCCCAAGTCGAGCACCACGGAATCACCGGGCCCAGAAAACCCATTGGAAGCGGATATCTAGTGCATTTGAGCGCTGGATATGCGCGACGGACAAACCAACAACAGACAACCGAACACATGGATCCCCACATGCAAGCTGCCATCGACGAAGCCCGCTTGGGCCGTTCACAGGGTGGCATACCCATCGGCTCGGTGCTGGTGCGCGACGGCAAGATGATCGCACGCGGACACAATAAGCGCGTGCAGGAGAAGAACCCAATCCTACACGGCGAGATGGACTGCCTGAACAACGCGGGTCGCATCGGCAGCTACAACGGCACCACGATCTACTCCACCCTGATGCCGTGTTACATGTGCGCCGGTACCATCGTGCAGTTCAAGATCAAGAAGGTGGTGGTGGGAGAGAGCCGCACATTTGCCGGTGCCAAGGAGTTCATGGAGAGCCACGGCGTGGAGGTGATCGATCTGGACTTACCGGAGTGCGTGCAGATGATGGAGGAGTTCATCGCGGCGGAGCCGGAGCTGTGGAACGAGGATATCGGCGAATAGAACGCGGATGACGCGGATCTTTATGATGCACGCAGATCTGACGTGAAGGAGTGTTGAACGTATCAGCGTTGATCCGTTCGATCTGCGTCATTCCGCTATGGCGGAACAGGTCCTGCGTTCCATGCCGAGCCGGACCGTGGAACGAGGATCCTTATAATGGCACATGGCAGCGCTGTTCACCACCGCACGCTCACCGGCTCACTGGGTTCGCTCTCGCTGCCGTCGCTCAGTACCAGGCGGACAACGTAGGTGTTCAATGCTCCAGTGCGTGGCGAGGGATCCAAGTGTCCGTCCGAGTCGACTTTCACGGTGCCCAACAGGACAGGCTCGCTTTCGTCCACCGCACGATAGACGTTCAAGCCCTTGCCCTGGCGCGCGGCTGCGGCCCATTCCAGCTGGATGCCCTTTGTCGTGCTGCGGGCCATGAGCATGCGCGGAGCTCGCTGCATCGACGCGTCACCGGCGAGCACGGCCTCGGCCGAGGGTACACCACGCGTGCCATCAAGCGTCACCCCCACAATGCGGTAGCGGTAGGCGCGCTCCGGTGCTGCGGTGGAGTCCGTGAACACCATCACTCCGGGATCCAAAGATGTTTTGTTCAGCGCGGAGAACGCATCGCTTCCTTCATCGGCGCGTTCCACCACGGCATGGAAGGCACCCGGCTCACCGGCCCACGGATCGCGCCAAGAGATGATGACGCCCTGCGCTTCCATGCGCCGTACGGCAAGATCCGTTGGTGAAGTGGGGATGCGCAGGTCGAAGGTCTGCACCTCGACACGTTCCGAGGGCTCGCTGATGATGCCCCCGATGCTCACCGTTCGCACCCGGTAGCTCACCACCGTATTGCCGGCCGTCGTGCTGTCGTTCCAGTACACGGCCCCGCTGCTGTCCGCCCGAAGGCCATCGCCCACCAGCACGAACGCATCGGATCCCGGAAGCCCGCGTTCCACCTGGTAGTACGCGGCATCCGGCCCCACGTGCGGCCAGTTCAAATGCACCCCCTTCCCATCGGCACGGACCATCAGCACGGTAGGTGCAGCCGCTACGGGTTCCGCATCGCTCACGCCCTGCACCGGCATGCTCAGGGTGGAAAGCCCCACGACATCGATGACCTCGAGGCGATAGAAGTAGGTTTCCTTCACACGTTGTACGCGATCGGTGTAGCTGCTGTCGGTAGCGGGCACTTCGGCGAGGCGCTCGTACGGGCCATCGTAGCGCACGGCGCGATGCACCACTATCCCGCGTGCGCGCACCGCGTTCTCCAGGTGCCAGGTGATCTTGATCGCGCGTTCGCTTCGCAGGTCTTGCGCGTGGATGGAATGCATCCAAGGCTGTGCTTCGCTGTTCAGGTTGTGCGCCGCGATCCATCCCGATGAAGCACCTTCCGCACCGAGGCTGTCCACCGGCACGATGCGGTACTCATAGATGCCCAGTTCGGTGAACGCGCTGTCCCAGCACAACACGATGGTCGAGTCGTTCCGCGTGCCCGAAACGACCAGCGGATGGATCTCCGCCTCCTCGCCGATGTGTTGGCGGCGGCGGTACACGCGCACCTTGGCCACCTTGCAGGCCGGTGACCACCAGCCGACGCGTATGCGTTCACCTTCCGTGGCAGCGGATAACGGGGTCAGTTTGCAGGCCTGGACCGAAGGAGGTTTCGTTCCACCGGTCGAAGTGCTTGTCGCGGACTGCTGACCCAAACACGGGATAGCGAGGATCGCCAGAAGGAGGCTCAAGGTTTTCATGGTCATTCGCTTTTTCATTGTCCGCATGATCCACTGATCCGTGCCAAGGTGATCTTGCCACCGGAGTTCACGCTGCCCTTCACGGTGAGGTCCACGCTGTCCCCGACTCCGCAGATGGATGCGCTGGCGGAGGCCGAGCCACAGGCGGTCATGGTGAGCTGGCTGTTCTGGTAAGCTGCCTCGAACAGCATTTCGACACCGGCGGAAACGTTGGCCGAGGAACAGTTCGGTATGGGGCTGAGCAACCAGAACTCCATGCCGAGATCAGCATAGGCCATGCCGCCCATCCCGAGGCTGCCGCTCAGGTCCACCCAGGTACGGCCTTCCACCTTGCAGCTGGCGTGGCCTTCCACGCCGAGCACCAACAGGTTGATGCTCGGAACCGAGAAATCGAGCAGGTCGAGCCGGTTCTGCAGGTAGATCCCGGAGATCTTCTTGCCGGCCATGTGCGCGGGCAGCGTCTTCAGGCGGAAGTCCTTCATCATGTTGGTAAGCAGCGTGTCGGGGATCGCGTTGTGCGCACCGAGCAGGAACGCGGGATGGTGGTCCTGCAAGGGCCACGGCGCGGCAGGCACCAGGACGTGCGATTTCGGGACGGACACGAGGAAGCCGTCCTTGTCCACCAACATGCCCACGGTGGCCTGCAGGATGTTCACCGCGCCAAAGGTGACATTGCTGATCGACGTGCCGCCGACGAGGCGCGCATGTTCGAAATCATAGGACATGCTCATGTTCCCGAACGGTGTGTTCAACTGCGTCATGGAGATCTTGCCGTCGCTCAGGGCCACCGCGCCCTTCACCACGAAGGAGAGCTCGTTCTCCGGCGCATCATCGATCCCGCCCATGTTGAGCAGGTTCCCTTTGAAGGCGAGTTCGTTCCATTGGGTGCTGGCCATGGTCTGCCGACCGCTGTTCAGCAGCATCTTCTTGTCCAGCGAAGCACCGAAGCGGATCTCCTGTCGGGTGTTGCCCATGTGGTTCTGGGCATCCACGCGGATCACATCCATGTAGGTGTTGTTCAACTTGTGATCGAGGTAACCGTAGGCGTACACCGGATCACCCGCGGCACCATCCTCCGGATCGATGCGGAACTTTCCATAACAGGTGAACTGGCCGGGCTTGATCTCTTGGTCCCCTGTATGATCGGCCATTTTGAAGTACACGTTGCCACGCCCTGTGGTCACCGTGGCTCCCAAGGGCTTCAAGCGGCTCACCGTCTTACCGCCCTCCTTGAAGAAGGAGAAGAAGCCCGTGGTGGTCGGTAGCCCCTTGATCTGCATGGAACAATTCACCAGCAGGTCCACGGCATCGGGTGTGAACTGCATGCTTCCCACGGGCGTTACATCCATGATGTCGTAGTAGCGGTGCTTGATCGCGCGCACTTCCGCCAGCGGCGCACCACGGCTCACCAAGGAGAAGCTGGAGAACTGCAACTTGCTAGGAACCAGTTCGGCGGGGCCCTGCACCGTGGCCACTGTCCCGTTCCCACCGGTGAGCGTGCCGTAACGCCACACGCCTGTCTTGCCATCGAGCACATAGCCCGGATCGTAGCCGAAGGTCCATTCCGCGTTGGCTTCCGGGACCAACGGGGCAACGCCACCCAGGCGCACTTCGCCCAAGTTCTGCGCCTTCATGTCGAGCCCATTCGGGCGGATCAGGATCTGCGTCATGTCCGCCTTCACCAACTGCATGTCGAGGATCCCTTTCGGTATCACGATCGCGGCCAAGCTGTTGTCGAAGACCCACGGTGCGGTGGACTTGAAGGTCCAGTCGTTCAGCTCGAAGCTGAGCTCCTGCCCACCACCTTGTATGCCTTCGATGGAGGTGGCGTTCACCCGGATGTTGCCTACGTCCAACTGCAACACCTCGGGTGTGATGTCCGGAACATCCTTCACCTCGATGACGGTCGCGATCTTGAACACGTCGGGTTCCACCACGGAGCGGCTGCGGTCACTGTGCGCCTCAAAACCACGGAGCGAGAAGCGTGCGTTGGCGGGTGCCCACTGGTTGCCCGTGTAGTTCAGGGTCATCAGGTTGAAGCTGCGCTGCGGATAGAGTGCAGTGCTCCGGAACACATCGAACAGCGGTTGGTCGGCACCGTCCCCGAGGTAGAATCGTCCACTGAAATCGTAGGAGAAGTTGAACGAGGAAAGCTCCGTGCTCACCGTTCCGAGCACCTCGCCGCCCTGTGGAGTGCCCTGCACTTTCACACGCCCCGGGAAGAGCCTGCCGGGCATGCCACACAGGGTCACGTCCAGGTCGGTGTACAGCTTCAGGGACACATGCGTCATGTCGGTGGTTACCCGATCGTTGGCGGGAAAGGCGATGGGCTTGCCTTGTTCATTGGGCGTGCCGGGTGTCACCTTCACATTGGCGAAGGGTATGCGCTGCGCAGGATCCTCCAGCCGGAAGTTGGCGTTGCCCGGCAGTTGCACGAAGGCGCCGCCGATGGTGGAGCTGCCATCGTTGTTCTTCACCAGCGTGGTCACTTCCACCGGGAAGCCGAGCAGGTGGGTGATGTCCATGTCATCAACGCGTTGCAAAGTGAGCTCGGCGTAGGGCAGCGCGGGGATCATCTTGAACGACGGCGGCGGCCCCGGCACCATGCCGTACGTGATCGCCTGCGAGGTGCCGATGTAAGTGGTCTGTGGATCGGCCTTGGCCGCGAACACCTTGAAGGGACCCATCGGCACACCGGGAAGAATGAACTCGCCGTTCTCGTCGCTGAGGACCTGGTTGAGCTGCGGGCCGTACTGGTCCGATCCGATCTGCATCCAAACGCGGGCGTTGGCCACCGGTGCATCGCCCGGCATGGCACGCACGCGACCGGTGAGCTTGGTGCCCGTCTCGATCATCTGCTCCAGCACTACCGGCTCCGGCGATACCTGATTCACGATGATCCGGTCCACGGGCATCATGTCGCCCGGCGGGTCCACCTTCAAGCGGAACTCGGTCTCGGGGGAAAGGAATTCGAAGAAGGCGATGCCCGCCTGATCGGAGGTGCGTTGCAGGTCATCCACTTTCACGATCGCTCCCGCCACCGGTCCATCGAACGAGGTCAATTTCACTTTTAGGCGATGGCGTTTCTCCTTCACCACGAAGGTGCCCAGGTCGCTGGGCGTTCCGCTTACGTTGAAGGGTACGTTGCGCTGCTCGGTGAGCGGGAAGTACTGGTCGCTGAGCGGGATCAACTTGATCGGTCGGAAGCCCGGAGGTCCCGGCACGCTGAAACGCTCTTGTGCCGTGAATTGCACCTCGCTCCAACCGCCGGGTCCTCCACCGCCGCCACCGGTGGCAAGGAACACGGTCTCCGTGCGGCCCCAAGGACCATCTGCCACCTGCACATCGCAGCGCACGGGTGTGCCGTTCTCGTTCACCACATTGCCGCTGGCAAGGCCGTAGGGCTCTAGCAGCAGGCCACTGGTCATGTCCCATTGCAGGCCCATCTTCAGGTCCACCCTCGGGTTCTCCGGATCGCTGAGGTTCAACGGACTTGGCAAGGTTCCCGGCTTGTTCCCGGAGGCCAATGGCCGGATGGTGCTCATGTAGCCCGGTTTACTCACCACGATGCTCGCATGCGGACCGAGGAAGGACATGCCATCCTGTGAACCCTTCACCAGGATATTGGAGAAGTCGAAGAAGCCGTTCGCATCGGTCTTCCGCGTGAACTCCATGTACAGGAAATCGTAGCTCTGCGTGCTTTGGTCACAACCCACCACTACCGGTGGTACACTGCCGGGAGCCTTGTCGTAGTAGAGGCGCAATTTTACGGTGGCATCCTGCAAGGGCTGCGTCACGCTCACCATCACGCGGCCGATCACACGCGGTGATCGCGGCACCAGCGCCACCGGTAGTTCCCACAACTTCACTTCGAACCCACTGTTGCGCAAGTACCTGCGCTCGCCGGGATCACCATGGCTCCATTGTGTCACGATCGGACCATTGGCGTCCATGTTGGGATACGGCTTCTGCCAAGAGTAGTAGGTGTACAGGCCACGATCGTTGTTCGTGCTGCAGCGTACCAAGTACTCGTCCGGCACCTGCTGGAAGTGTGCCACCAAATTGCGGAAGAGCGCCGAGCCGTCACTGCTTTTCGATGCGCAGGTGGAGACCAGCGGAACGGTGCCCATCCCGGGTACGTTCACCGATTCATCCAGATCCTGGCCTTCGTTCTCCGGCAGGTCATCTGTCGTATGGTCCGTGGGCCGTAGCACTTGCACCTGCACGTTGCCCATCGCCGCGCCGACACCACCCATCTGTTGATCGCATGCGCCCTGCGTCACCTTCACCTTCAGGTCGTAGCTGCGCACGTAACAGGCCTGGTCGGGCAGTTCCAAATTATCGCCGGGCTGCGGATACAATTCGATATCGGGGCTGCAGTAATAGGGCGAGACCACCTCGAGCATCAGGACCTTGTAGGCCCTTGATGCGGTGGTGCTGCCGTTCCATTGGTGCGCAGGCTGGCCGTACTTGTCGAAGTTTATGAAGTAGTCGATACTGCCCGGTACGGGCAGACCGGTGAGGGAAGGTTGGTGGTAGAACAAGTCGAACTCACCGTTGCTGTCGGTGGTGCCCGTTGCGACCAATTGGCCTTGGTGCCAATTGTTGCCCTGTCCGAGGCCACCGAAACCGCCTCCTGGAACGGGGTCCACGCCAAGCACCAGTCGATCGGTTTCGCCCGTCACGATCCCATTGCCGTCACGCGACACCACTCCTTCCAGTACCACCCGTTCCACCAGTTTGATGGGGATGTTCTTCATCGGCTTTCCACCTACGGCGCTCACCGGGAAGCGGTCGATCCACTTCTCGGTGGGGAAGGGGTTCGCGAACTCCAAGGCACCCGCCAGTGTACTACTGCCCAGGTCCATCTGGCTGGTGCTCCCGGTGCCCCCAAAGTAGTTGTAGGCACCCATCACCAAGTTCCCGGCCATGGGTTGGGCCGAGGCGCTTCCACCACCCGTGGTTCCCGATCCCGGCCCGGCTATGATCGGTACGTTGGCGACGACGACCGCTCCGTCCATCAAACTCACCATTCCCGGGCCCATGGCATCCGTGCAACCTTCACGACCGCTGTTCTTGAAGACATGGACCAACCGTCCCTTGATGCGCGTATCGGGGATGGGGCCGATGGGAAGTACGGAAACAGTGGTGGCAAGGGTGCTTCCGTCAACAGAAGCGGTTATAGGGGTCGGCCCGCTTTCGATCAGGAAGGTACACACCTCACTTCGACCCTTGTTCTCGATCACGATGGTGTTGGAGATGTCGCGCGCCACCACGCCCACGGCATAAGTCGTGTTGGCCTTCAGCACTGGATCGTAGGGCTGCCACGGGTAGGATGGCACCATGAGGTCCTTGCGCGTGATCGGATTGCCCGCCACGCCATCGATCGCCAGCCAGAGCGCGTTCGTCGGGTTCTGGCCCGGAAGCAGTTCCAGCAGATAGAGGTCGTAGCGGATATTGCTCAGGTTGAAATTGCCGATGGGCGGGCTCCAGGTGAACACCGGCCACGCCGTTGCGATGTTCTCGCCGCACCACGGGAAGGTGAGCACCGGCGGCTGCGCGTAACTGAGAGTAAAGAAGATGCATCCGATCGGTGCCTCCGGCGAGAGTGGTGCGTTGGTGGTGTAGTCGACGGCCTGGATGCAGAGCTCGTAGTTGCCCTCCGGCAGGATGCCTGTTTGCATCACCGCGTCCTGGATCTGCGACGGTGCGCTGATCTGGAAATTGTTCCGGTCGATGAACGACAATGCCGGGGAGTTGGCGTACAACAGCCTCGTCTCGAACGCTGCAAGTTGGATGGGTTGCGCCGGCTGATAGGTGGATCTTGTGTAACCGCTATACCCGTTGTCACCGGTCAAGGAGCCGATGAGCTTCACCTGTTGCGGAGCTCCGGTGAGGTTCACCAAGTTCACGGTGAGCGCGCCCTGATAGTCGCTGAGGTACGAACTGTACGGCGGCACCAGCACCGGCGTAACGGATACTTGGTTCTGCGCCCGGACCACGGCGAGGGACATCAGAGCGGCAAGCAGGAGGAGGTGGCGTGTGTTCATGGTCAGAAGCGTATATCGACACCGACAATGCCGGTGTCCTCGGTGAAAGCGGGAATGAACGGATCGTCGCTGCGATTGTCCTGGTGGCTCACTTGAAGCGTCAGTCCGAAGCGCTTGCTCACTTGGAAGTTCAGGTCGAGGTTCAGTTGCCAGGTGGATCCGACATCACCCGAAGGCAGGTCGTTGCTGAGGAAGTTGAAGCGCAGCGCCGTACCCAATTTGTTCTCCTTGAGCCACGCACGGCCGGCCTCCAGATGCACACCACGACTATCCGTATGGCCGATGAGACTTTCGGTGCGGCGGTAGATCAATCCGCCACCCAGCCGCGTGTTCCTTTGTTTCCAGTTGCGGGTGTAGGTCAGGTCGTTGTGCATGCCGGTGAGCTGTGCGCTGGCAAAGGCGTTATCGCTGCGGTCGCTCAGGGCGAAGAAGTTGAAGGTGTAGCTGACAAGGTGGCCTCCGTTGGTCCGGTTGAACTGCAGCCGCGGCTGCAGCAGCAGGTTCTGGCTCACCTGCTCAAGCAACGCCGTATCGCCGAGACTGGGGCGTATCGGTTGCTGCGTGATCCCGAAGTTGGTGTAGTTCACCATGCAGCCGAAGGCCTTGGAACTGGTGTAATTGAGGCCAAGGTTGCCGATGATGCGACGCGCGGTGGCGGTGCGTAGCTTCTTCAGGTTGTTGTGCTGCCAGCCCAGCGTGAGGTTGGCGCTCAGCTTGTTCTTGAAGAAGGTGCTCGCCGCTGTTCCGGTGATCTGTTCCACATCGGTCTGGAAGTAGTAGGCGCCCATGCTCTTGAAATCGGGGTCCACCCTGCGGTAGATGAGCTTGTAGCGTGCGCGTTTGCCGCGCAACGCCAGTCCGGTCTCCAAGGCCATGAGGCCCTGTGTGCTGGTGCGCGGAATGAACACGGAGTTCACCGCGTTGGTGATGGTGCTGCCTTCGTCCAGTGTTTCGGCGGAGGTCACATCGCGGGTGAACGCACTACCGGCCAGATCGAAGTCCCAGCGCAACTTCTCGGTGAGCTTCACCTTGCCCACCAGCCCAAGCACCAGGTTCTCCTCCGGTGCCAATCGGGTCTTCACGGGTCGGCGGATGGAACCCTCATCGTCCTGTGCGCGCAGGAGCACGAGGTCCACGTGTTCATCCTCGGTGCCCACCCCGATCTTCACCGCATAGCCGGTGCGCTTGTACGAGGGTACCGGGACATTGCTGATGTACTTCGTCGGGTCGTAGGTCGCCAACGTATCCTCTTCAACCGCCTTGCGAAAGCGCGCGTACACGAAGCCGAAGCGGAACTTGCCGGGGTTCAGTTCCACACCGGCCATGAGCGCCCGGTAACCGGCGAGCGAGAATTTCGAGAAGCTCACATCGCGGTAGCCCAGATGCACTTTCGCCCACTTGTAATAGGGGCTCAACCCGAACTGGTTGAAGGGCTGCTGGAAATCGCGCTGCTGGTCGCTGATCATCACCATGAAGGGCAATTGCACGCCTTGGATCGTGGCGGTAGGTGTGCCGCTGATTGCCCAGAAGAAGGGCGTGCGCCGAGGGTCGATCCCGCTGACGCTGTAAAAGCCAGCCTGCGCCTGAAGGCCCGCATTGAACTGCACCGGACTCTGTTGTCCGATCTGCCCGATGTCCTGCCCCGCACATGGCGCGGCGTGCAGCAGCACGATCAGGAAGGGAAGTCGTATGGCCTTGCGGAGTTCCACGCGATGAAACTACCGATGGCACATGTCCGCAATTCGGGTGATCAAGCCTGCGACCCGTCCGATCGAGTATCCGAACGGGAAAGGGCTGTCGCTCCGATCCCGTCAGCGCGGATCAGACCTGGAATTTCTCATGGAAAGCATCCCGTCTGCTCTTGGCCAATGGCACGTTGGCGCCATCATCCATCACCAGGTAGCCCCCCTCACTGCGCACGAACTTGCTCAGATGTGCCGGGTTGATCAAGTGCGACTGGTGGCAACGGAAGAATCCGTGCGGTGAGAGCATCTCGTCCACGTCCTTCAGGGTCCGGGAGAGCAACATCTTGCGGGCATCCTGCAGGTGGACATGCGTGTAATTGCTGTCCGCTTCGCAACGCACGATGCGGTCCACGCCGAAGAACTCCACCCCATCGCCCGTGGGCAGTGCGATGCGCGGATGCCTGCTCCCGTCCGGTCCGAGGTTGTGCATCAGCACCCGCATCTGCTGTCCCGTTCCGGTCGTTGCCGCCTTTTCCAAGGCGCGGCGTACGGCTTCCCGGAGCTCGGTGGGCTGTACCGGTTTCAGCAGGTAATCCACCGCGCTGAAACGGAAGGCACGAATGGCATATTGATCGAAGGCCGTTACGAAGATCACCTGGCCTTTGATCTCGCCGAGCTTCTCCAGCACCTGGAAGCCGTCCATGCGCGGCATCTGCACATCGAGGAAGAGCAGGTCCGGATCATGCTCCTTTACAGCTTGGACGGCTTCAGGTCCGGTGCTGCACATCGCCACCACCTTCACCTCCGGGCAATGTTGCTCCAGTTCCAAGCGCAGCGTCTCGCGGCTGTGCTTCTCGTCGTCGGTGATGATCGCGGTGTAGGACATTTCGCGTGTTTCAGGTAATGGTGTCATGAACGATCGGGATGTGCAGCACCACCCGGGTCCCGCAAGGTCGGCCCTTGTCGTCCATCAGGTCCTCGATAACGGAACGCAGGTCGATGCCGAGCGTTCGCGCGCTAAGTTCCATGCGTTCGGCGGTGATGCGCATGCCGAAGGAACGTTCCCGCTGCCCTTGGGCGCTCTTGATCTCTTCTGCCTTCTTCCGGCCAACCCCATTGTCCTCGATCACCACGCGCAACTCCTCGCCTTCCTCGGTGATCGCCACGCGCAGTGCGCCACGTTCCTCCTTGTTCATCAGGCCGTGCCAGATGGCGTTCTCCACGTAGGGCTGCATCAGCATGGGCGGGATCCGCACCATCTCCTCATCGATGCCCTCGGCGATGGTGATCGCATGGTCGAACTTGTCCTCGAGCCGCATCGACTCGATCTCGACATAGAGCCGCAGGGCCTCCAGTTCATCGTGCAAAGGCACGAGGTCCTCCCGCGAATTTTGCAGGATGCGCCGGATGAGCATCGCGAACTTCCCGAGGTAGTCCGCGGTCTCCCGCGGGGTCTTGGTCATCGCGTAATACTTGATGCTGTTGAGGCTGTTGAACAGGAAGTGCGGGTTCATCTGCGCACGCAGGGCGTGCATCTCCACTTCCGCCAGCTTCTTCTGGAACGCGGTCTTTCGTTGCTCTTCGCGACGGATCGCACGGACGCGCAACAGGAAGATGCACAGGACGATGCCGGCGATTGCTAACAACCCGACGGCACGGGCCACAGTGGTGCGGTACCAGGGTGGCACGATGGTGAAGCGCAGCATGCGTTCATTCGCCAAGGTGCCGCCGCCAATATCGGACCGTACGTGCAGCACGTAGTCGCCGGGATCCAGCACGGCAAAGCGAATGCCGCGATCGGTGCCCAGTGATCGCCAGCTCGTGTCCAGCCCCTCCAGCCGGTATGCGTAGCGGTGCGCATGGGCCCGGCTCAGATCGATCACGGAAAACTCGAAATAGAGCGGCAGGTCGGCGTACGGGATCCGCAGGTCGAACTGGCGCATCACGTCGCGTCCGTTCTGCAGTTCGCCCTTCGATGTGGCGATGGAGATGAATTCGATGGGTGCGGAAGGCGACGGCCCCAGGAGTTCCTTGACATCGAACACCTGCAGGAGCGGCTCGCCCTCGATGCCGAGCACCAGCTTTCCATCCTCGGTCGGGAGCAAGGGTGAATCGCCATCGGGAAGATCGAGCAACCCATCGTCACGGTTGAAGTGGCGGAATGCACCGGTACGCGTGTCCAGCATCAGCACACCTTTGTCCACCGCCCAGATCCTGTCCTGTCCATCGATCCGCATGGCAAGCGTCCGCGACGGGTCGATCCCCGAGCGATGATCGAAGGCCCGCTGCGAAAAAGCTCCATCGGGCGAAACGTTCACCTGGTGTATTCCTGCATTGGACAAGCTGATCCACATGGCTCCCTTGCTGTCCCGAACAATACTGTACACGAAAGGTGTTCGGAACCCGATGCGCTCGCTGAGGTCATGGCCGAAATTCAAAGATCGCTCCGTGGCGGGATCGTAAACACTCAGGCCATCGCGCGTGCCGATCCACATGCGGCCCAGCGTATCCTCGCAAAATGCGCGCACCACGCTGTTGCTCACGAGCGAGTTCGCATCGGCATCGTTGTGCTGCAAGCGAAGGTCCGTGCTCGTACGCGGTTCATGGATGATCACGCCCGCGTTGCCGGTACCGATCCAGATGCGGCCATCCTTGTCCTCGCATAGTCCTGCGGTCCAGAAGTGCTCCTCGGGATAGAGCGCCTGGAAGCGTGTTCCTCCTGCGGGCATCACCATGGGTCCGTCGCGCGTGGCGATCCAAAGCGATCCATCACGCGCACTCAGGATGTTGTTCACGCGTGCTGCGCGGCCATCATCAGCGCTCGGCGGTGTCGGGATCACTTCCCATTTCCCCGCTCGCCTACGCATGACCCCAAGCCCGTCGTACGTGCCGATCACCAGGTCGCCGGTCTTGTCCTGCGCTATCGCCATCACCCACAACGGCGTCAGCCCGATGTGGCCATCGTCCGGAAGATCGACCAGCGAGAACGGATGCGGGCTGGCCGTGAGGCGGGCCAGACCATCCTCGGTACCGGCCAATGCGGTGCCGTCGCGCAAACCAAGGATCGTATAAACAATGGTTTGCTTCTTGGCATGGAACGGATGCACGATCGGATGCACCTTCCCGAAGGATCCGCTTCGCGCGTCCAGTTCGAGTATGCCGTATTCCGAAGCCACCCATAGCGTGCTGTCATCCTTCGCCCACACGCTCGTGGTGTAGCCTCCGAGCACATCGTTCATTTGCCGGATCCGCAGGTGTTCCGCTTTGCTGTGGTCCAGCTTGAACCGGCGGACCCCCTGGCCCCATGATCCCGCCCAGATCCAGCCCGCATGCACCAGCGCGGGCACCGTGGCGTATTGGTCGGAACCGTTCGCATCCGCGTAGGTCACGAAGCGTTCCTCGGCAGGAAAGAACTCCGCGACGAACCGTGACGTTGTCACGATCACCCGATCCGACCGGCCCGGAAACGCGGCAACGGAGACCGCGCGCACCTTGCCTGAACCACTTTCCGGCAAGGCATACCGCTCAACGCGGCCCGTTGTCAATTGCACCCGGACCATTTCGCCGTCCACACAGAACCACAGCGCCTCACCGATGATCGCGATGTGGACGATGTTCCGCTCCTTGAACGGGGCCGCCCACGCTGGATGCACCGCCTTTCCGTTGGCGATGTCCCACGCGCAAACGCCGTTCTGCGTGGCCAACCAGAGCAACGTATCACCTTGCAGCACCAGCCAATGGATGACCTGGTCGGGGAACGTGGTGCTGTCCGTAGGATCGGAAACGATGCGTTGGACCGTGGTGCCGTTCAAGGCGAAAAGCCCTTCCCAGCTCGCGATCCAAACCCGCCCGAAACCATCCTCCTCCATCACTCCCAGCCGCCTGTCCTGCAGTTGGGGCATGGACGTGACCATCCTGAACGGGGTTCCGTCGGGAAAGGGTTGGGCCGAAGCGCTGATCGCGAATACGGCGACCGCTACCGAAAGCACGGTACGGATCGATCCACGCAAGAAGGATTTCCAAGGATTCACGGAACTAAGTTCGACCTTGGATCCCATTCGAGGCCGCTGATCGAGCAAGCAGGTGATTGGATCGAGCGATCGATGGCAGGCGGACTTTCTCCGGGGCAAGGATCCCATGAAAACCCATGGCGAGGAGGTGGCCGATCCGGGCCTTCCGGAATGTGCAGATGAAGGAAGCTCCTATCGCTGTCGGGCCGGAGCTGTGGAACGAGGATTTAGGGGAGTAGCCCAATGGAACGCGGATGACGCGGTTCTTAATGATCAACGCGGATCTGAGATAGTGGTGTATTGGGCGGATCAGCGTTGAACCGTTCCATCTGCGTCATCCATGTTCTGCACAACCTTCATAGAAAAGCGGCCACCCCTCCCGCGTTCATACGGGACGGAGCGGCCGCCTTTCGGTCGGACTGCACTGAATTACTTCGACACTACCACGCGGAAGTCGGAACGCTTACCGTTCTCGAATTCCATGTGGAAGACGTACGTACCGGCGCTCATGCCGGACATGTCCACGGTCATGATGCCCCGGTCGCCCACGGCAACGGAACGCTCACCCACATTTTCGCCAAGTGCGTTGTAGATCTGAAGCGTAGCCTTGCCGCTAAGACCGATCATGGGGATCTGGATCGATGTCGAGGTCGGGTTCGGGAAAGCTTTCAGCTCCACCCGGTCGTGCTCATCTACGCCCACCATTTGCGTGAGCTTTGCACCAACGGCGCAATGGTCCGCGTTAGAGAATGATCCCCAAGTGCCATCGGTCATCAAATAGATGGGCTCATCCAGATCCGCTTGCAAACGCTCATAGTTCAGTGACTCACCGAAGCCTAGGAAAACATCAGCAGAGGGGCTGAAGCTGCAGAACAAATACTTCTTGTTGTCCTCTAACTCGTACGGCTCTTGGAGTGGGATGTAGATGGTCTCTTGGCTCAGGTCGGAATCATACACGTACTCCCCGGAAGCCAGCATGATGATGTCATTGGTCGTGGCATCGCTCCAGCCGGTAAAGACATCCAGCCATTCGAAGAGCCGACCTTCGAGGTATTCATCTTGCATTGTAACACCACCCGACTTTGCTCCGGAGGTGTAGATGCCTTCCACAGTGAACATACTGGCATTGGGGTGGCTGAAGTAGGAGCACGTTTGGAAGGTAATGCCATCTGCGGTCCTAACGTGCTGCTCGCCGATCGGCAACAAATTGGTCGGGTCGATACGGGCGTAGGCGAATACATCGCTCGCCAAATAATTCCACGTGAAGACGTTGTCTGTCGGGAAAGCATCTTCGTTCGGGGAGTTGATGGTATAGGTGGCCTCGTACAACCCATCGTAGTTGCCCTGCGTGAAATCTGGCAAGGCGAAAAAGGCACTGTCACCAGAAATGACCGACGCCGTGCCTGAAGTCTCGTCGTAAACCGTATTACCACCATTGGTCACGGTGCCAGTTACCGAGACATCGGATTGGTCCGCATAACCGAAGTTCTTCACCCAAGTCCCCATGGCGGAACTGAAACCAATGGCCGTGGCCAAAGCTCCGGGCAGGGCACTGTATTGGGGGATCATCGCTTGCTTGGACGCGGTGTTGAGGTTGAACTCATACACGCCCATTACGCTGCCGATCAGCATTTCCACGTTGCCAGCCACGATCTCATCATGCAACATGGTTCCGGCATCCGTGGAGATCATCACCACGGGGATCGTGACTTCCGCTCCATTGGCACCACCGCCCATCGCGGCAGGTGCACCTTGGTTATTGATGATGACCACACCAATGGCACCGGCATTTTGTGCGTTCAAGGCTTTCAAACCGAACTCACAGGTACCGCGATAGATGGCGGCGATCTTCCCGGATACCTCTGCGGCATTCACGAGGGCTTCACAACCCAGTGAGTCTTGGTCTTCCGTGGCATCCCGACCGATCACGACGAATGCCGTGATGGAGTTTTCCGGGAGGTTCAGGTCAGGGGTCATCCCCCAGTTATCCGCCCAGGTGAAATCAAGGGCACCTTCGAATTCGGCGGGCTGTGTTACGTAGGTCGTTACTTGAGCTTGACTGGTGCTTACGGCCGCGACCAAGCCAATGAAGAGTAGGGTCTTTTTCATGGAGTTCGGGTTGAATGATGATCGTTGATCGTTGAGTTGTTCTATGGGTGCTCAACTTCATACAAACTTAACTATCCATCACTCAATCTGGTATCGGGTGATCGCGATCCGATCGGCCGAACCCTCTGGTAGAGCAGGATGAATATTGATTCAATGACCTGGATCATAGTTTGTTAAGTGTGAATACTGAGGTACGCAGGCTTCTGGTAGGTTCCACAGAATCAGCGCTCATTGAACCATTCATCCGAACTGGCCCGCATGTTCAAGGATGGCGACGAGCGCTTTTCGAGCTATCAGATCCGCGCCTGATAGGTATACAGATCGAAGTACCGACCTTCCTTGGCGATGAGCTCGTTGTGGGTGCCGCGTTCAGCGATCAAGCCGTGTTCGATCACCAGTATTTCCGTGGCTTGGCGTATGGTGCTCAGGCGGTGTGCGATCACGAAGGTGGTCCGGTCCTTTACCAGTTCATTCAAGCTCTTCTGGATCAGGGCTTCGCTTTCCGTATCGAGGTTGCTCGTGGCTTCATCCAGGATCAAAATGCGTGGATCGGCCAACATGGCGCGCGCAATGGCCACCCGTTGCCGCTGACCACCGCTCAACTTCACACCACGTTCGCCGATCACCGTGTCCAAGCCCAACTCGAACCTATCCGTGAATTCATGCACGTAAGCACCTTCCACCGCCTTCTGGATCTGCTCTTCGGTCGCATTCGGACGTGGGAAAAGGATGTTCTCACGGATCGTTCCTTCGAAGAGGAAATCGTCCTGTAACACCACGCCCAAGTGCTTGCGGAAACTGGCCAATCGCACTGTGCTCAGATCATGACCATCGATCGTAACGGTGCCTGAGGTGGGGGTGAGGAAGGATGCTGCGAGGCTGGCGATGGTGCTTTTGCCCGAACCGGAGGTGCCGACCAAGGCGATCACACTGCCCCGTTGGGCGGTGAAGCTTACGCCGTGTAGCACCGGTTTATCTTCCTCGTAGGCGAAGGTGACGTTGTTGAAGGCGATATCGCCATGCAGCTCTTCAAGCTCCACTGGGCGTTGGTTCATATCGTCTTCCGGTTCCATGTTCATGATCTCCTCGGTACGATCCAGCCCAGCGAAAGCTTCGGTGAATTGGCTGCCGATGTTGCTCATCTGCACGATCGGCGCGATCATGAAACCGAGTAGTACCGTGAACTGAAGGAACTCTCCCGTGGTCAGTTGGTCATGTACCATCATGGTGGCACCAATACCCATGATGCCCGCGCTGGCCAAGCCGAGCAGGAAGGTGGACATGCTGCTGATGAAGGACGTGGCCGTCAGACTTGTCTTCACATTCTCGAACAAACGTTGCACACCCAGTTCGAAGGCCTTGTTCTCCTGTTCTTCAGCACCAAAACCCTTGATCACACGAACGCCATTGAGCGTTTCAGTGAGCCGTCCGGTCACTTCCGCATTGATCACACCTCTCGTGCGGAACACCGGGCGGATCCTAGCGAAGGCCTTCATCGCCAGAAAGGCGAAAATGCTCACAGGCACCAAGGTGAAGAGTGTCATCCACGGACTGATGTGGATCAGCCAGATCAGCGAGGCCACTGCGGTGAGTGTGCCGCCGACCAATTGCACCAAACCGGTGCCAACCAAGTTCCGAACCCCTTCCACATCGCTCATGATGCGGCTAACAAGCGCACCACTTTTGGTGTTGTCGAAGAACCCGATCGGCAGCGAAAGGATCTTGCGCTGCACTTTCGTCCGAAGCTCACTGATCAGGCGCTGTGCCTCTACACTCAACAATTGGGTCAGTGCATAACTCGTTGCACTTTGCACGATCAACGCTGCGACCACAGCAATGAGCAGGATCTTCAGCATGCCCATGTCGTGGTTGGCGACCACGTCGTCCATCAAATACTTCGTGGATCCGGGAAGCACAAGACCTGCTGCCCGACTGATCACGATGAGGATCAGGCCGAGCAATACGTGCTTGCGCCTAGGCCAGATGAACTGACGGAACGCCATGCCCCAAGTGACACTGGACTTGGCTTTGGGCAGTTCGCCGGCAGCAGCGCGGATCTTGGCGTTGGGGCCATTCGGTGTACGTTCTGCACGGGAGGTGGAAAATGGTCGTGAACTCAAACTCGATGAATTGGATCAGGGTTGACCCCGCATCGGCAACTGTCGGGCCAACGCTTCTCTTCGGTCGGATCGTCAGGTATGGCCCACTTCATTTCCTACTGTATTGTGTCGAACACATGGAACTTTCACGAACCTTGCACCCCCTTGGCAACGCCGCAAGGGATCTCGAACATGAAGATACGGATCAATAAGCTGTTGGATCGGGCACTGATCCCCGACAACGGCGGTGAACTGTTGTTCTATCAACGCAACGATGATTTCACCATCGAGGTGGTCGGTATTTCCGGGGAATTGATGACCACAGCGCATCACGGATCGGAAGATGCGCTTGCGGAACTCGCCTTGAAGAGACTCAAGAAACCACAGGAAGCGCATGTTGTGATCGGCGGCTTGGGCATGGGATTCACCTTGGCAACAGTGCTACGGCTTGTGGGCGACCGAGGAAAGGTTATTGTCGCCGAGTTGGTTCCCGAAGTAGTGAAGTGGAACCAAGGACCCATGGGCGAGCGCTCTGGAAACCCGCTCAAGGACCCGCGTACGATCGTTCACCAAGGCGATGTGCTCGAGCTGATCCGAAGTGGTAGGGAGAAGTTCGATGCTATCCTTTTGGATACCGACAACGGCCCCGAAGGCTTGACGCAAGCTCGCAACGATCGTCTCTATTCACACCGTGGATTAAGGTCGGCGTATGACGTGCTACGACCTGGTGGAGTGCTTGCCGTCTGGTCTACTCACCCGCATCCACCATTCACGCGACGCCTTGGAATGGCGGGTTTCAAGGTGCAGGAGGAGAAGGTCTTCGCCCACCGCGACAAAGGCACGAAGCACCACCTGTGGTTCGCAACACGCCCATGATGGCTTAGTGCTTGAACCGCACGAACAACCTACCGAAGTTGTCGCTGTCCTTGTCGATGCGGTGGTAGAGCTTCTTCACCGCCGGCTGCTGTAAATAGCGGATCACCTTCTTCTTCAACTGCCCGCTGCCCTTGCCAGGAATGATCTCCAGGATCGGGATCCGACGGTCCACGCAGAACTCCATCGCTTCATCCAACGCGCGGTCGATCTGCTGGCCCTTGTTGAAGATGTCGTGGAGGTCGAGTTTGTGCTTGGACATGGCTCAGGTGTGTGCATCCGCATATTGGATGACGGTCATGGCCGAAAGGTAGAGGCGTGTGGTAGCGCTGGAACAGCGTTACACATCGACCCGGTCTCATCAACGAATATCGTGGACGGAGCCTGATCCTACGGCAGCGGATCGCCCACTTGCAACTCGCACTTGTGCCCCGGCTCTCCGTGTGCCGGGTTCGGCGTACCTGAAGGCAGCTCGATACCAGGGGTTGCAGGTGTGGTGCCGAACTGCGGCGGCATGGTGATCGAATTGGGTCCACTGGTCGCGCTGGGGTCGATACCCATATTGGCTGCCGGGGTACTGCCATCCAGCGGCGCGCCTACGGGAAGCTCACATACATGGCCGGGCTCTCCATGTGCAGGGTTCAATTTTACCGAACCATCGGTAGGCGTACTCTCCATGGGCATTGAAGCAGGCGATGCATCAACTGCTTCCACCTGCGTCTTGGTCGGCTCCGAGGAACATGCAGTGATCAAGAAGGCACTGCAAACAGCGATCAAGAAGGGCGTGGAATGCATGGTCGTTTTGGAGGGTATGGTACTTTGGTATTGACGAATTGGACAAAGGTACGCCTCATGGTGTCGGCGAGTCCGTGGTCTACGCCGTTGCGTACGTGGGAAGTGGGATCGGACATGCTCCTTGCGGTCAAGCTCGTCGTTGATGGTTTTCGTGCATGATGCTATGGTCGCAAAGCAAGCGACCCGCGTATGCCACGACAATAGCACAGTGTTTACAAAGGAGCTGCTGACCGAATGCTGAGACTCAATTTGAGAACGTAGTGGTATCAGATCTTTACCAAGTGAAGCCCGGCGATAGCAGTGATCTGTTTCGCATCCACCTCCGCCTTCTTCGCACACTTCTTCCAAGTCTTCACACCGGCCACCACTTCATCAATGATCACCTCGGCCTTCTTGATGTTCATGTCCTTCGCCACGGCCAGCAGATCATCCCGGGTAATATCAAGCCGCTTGCCGTTGATGCTCATCTGGTGCTGACGCAGCCACATGTTATTCGGGTCGTACGCGAAGGTGATGTCGTATGCAGGGGCGAGGTGCCAAGTGCCTTGCGGGTCCATCAGGAAGGAGGTGTTCTTCGTATGGTCATCCAGATTGCGCGCCACCACGTTGAAGCACATCCGACGGAACAACTCGACAGCGGCAGGGTAGGGCAGGCCCAATAGACGCATCATCGCAAAGGCCTCCTCGTAGCTGTAACGCAGCGGGTCATTGAAATCCATGTGACCCAAGCCGCACAAGGTGGCCATGTGCAGACGGTGCGTTTTCCCGGACTTCGCATCGATCATACGATCGAAACGTTGCGTCAGGAAGTGCGCGCGACCGTGCTCCTCCAGCAAAGTGCTCGGCATCATGCTGATCCCGCAGGCCACGGCCATCAAGTGGTACGCATATTCGATGCGACCATAACCCTTCGGATCGCCCAACGCCGCGTTCGTCACGCCATCGAATTTGATCAAGCAGTAGGAGAAACCATCCAAGCCATCGATCTGCCCGCTACGCACTTCGCCGGTCTTGATGTTGTATGCCACGATCGCCTTCGCACGTGCGCCACCTGCCGAGGTGCCCACTTGGATGATGTCCAGCAACGCTTCTTGCTCGCCCTTTTTTCGGTTCGTGCTGAAGGCTTCCTTCTGCATCATCACGTTACGCGCCACGCGCACCAGCTCATCCACGCGCAGAGCTTCGCTGCTCGCTTCCAACTCGGCATGGCTCGGCTCGAACTCCAAGGCACCCATGCCGCGATGCCCGAGGAAGCATAGTTTCTCCACGGGGTTCGCCGTGCCGTCATCGCGGTTCTGTTGCTTCAGCCACGCGTTCAATAGCGTATCGCCGAAGCGGTCCGGCAGGCAATCGGCCAAGAGGCCCGGCAATCCCTTGAAGGTCTCGTCGCGCAGGTTTCCGAAGGTGAAGACCTCCTCGCCACCTTTTGCTTTGGCAAGTGGCATCATCACCGGCGCCACTTCCAAGCCGCTGTTGGCGAAGGCTCGATCGTACTGGAACTGGGCGCGGTGCAGTTTGTCGTCCCACACCACAAGGCCGACAGGCTGGCCCCACAGCACCACTTTTGCGTGCGTTACCATGTGCTTTTGGGTTTGGGTGGCACCACCTCCGGCTTCTGGCGACCGGCCCGCTTGCGTTGCTTCTTCAGGTATTTCTCTTGCATCTCCACGACCATGTACGGCGTGGGTTGCTGCTCCACATGGAAGGCATCCAGCAGTTCCAGCTTGTCCAGGGCGCGCAGCACCTGCACCACGGTCATCAGCGTAGCGGCACGACCGGCCTCCAGCTTCACCACGGTGGTGCGATCCAGCCCGGCGCGCTCGGCCACCACGGCCTGGCTCAGGTTGGCATCAAGCCGCATGCGCCGCAACTCTTTGCCCAGCTGCTTCACCACGGCGGCATCCTTCATGAGCTTCCAATTGATGTTGCGCGTAGCCATCGTAATAGGCATATTAGTTCTTCAACGTTGCTTTCACACCACAAGTATACACATTTCTTTCTGGTTTGTTACATCACTATGATTTCTAAGAGCATCATAAATGTACAATATGTCTTACTATGATGTTTAAAAACAACATAATATTTAATGAATTGCCCGATTGCCTGATCGGTATTGGGGCGTTCCGGCGTGTCACCCCGGAGCCTCATCCGGGGCTCGCCGTCGGGCCAGTAGTTTACCCCGGCCTCCGAGCCGGGGCTAAAAGTCCTCGCTCGTTCCTCGCTGTGGGCTTTCCGCTGTTGTCCCTAACGCGAAATGCACGAGCCTACTCACTAGCAGGTACGGTTCACTGCTTGATGAACCTGCCTTGAACTTTGCGTTCACCGAAGTGGATCGATAGAAGGTAGATGCCCTGACTGAGACTTGCGACATCGATTGCGATGGAAGTGCCGGAAGTGGAGCTCGTATTCACCACCTGACCGAGCGCATCGGTGATGGCGATCTGCGAAGTGCCGAAGGATCGAGCCCATTGCAGGTAAAGTAGATCCGTTACCGGGTTGGGGTATAGGATGATCCCCGCATCCACGAATTCGTCTATCCCGACAGCTACCGACAGTAGTGCAACCTCGCTCGTGTTGTGGCATGAGCTCCCAGGTGCGGTGACCACACAGCGGTATTGGTAATTGCTCCACCAGTTCTGGCAGTTGCTAACGGATAAGGTATCTGTGTTCACACCGGAGTACGGACCAGCATCGAATAGGTCTTGCCAACCCAATCCGGCGTTCTGCTGCCATTGCTTGACCGAGCCGGGTTGGGAGGAAATGAAGAACTGGGCAGTACCGTTCTGATATACCATCGCATCTTGTGGTTGAGGGTCGATCAAGCAGGATGGCGGTGCTACGAAGTACGGGTCCCTGATGATCAAAGTGTGCGTCTGACGGTTGTTACATCCATAGTTCGGGTCATGGTTATACCGCGTAACATTCTGCCATTTCCCAGAAGGTCCTCCATAGTAGGGGAATGTGAACGTGGAGACCTGTCCAACCAAGGCAACGGGATTGCCAAAGCCCGATATCCAGATCGTATCGGCACCAAGAGGCCCGAGCGTTTTGAAGGTGGCCACAGCACCGCCAGGTTGATAGTCAAGCACGTATTCGAAATCAGCAGAACAAGTATCGTAGCTGTTGACCGGATCCTGGTTGTACGGTATCGTGCGGTAGTAGGCTCGGCGGAACACGGTGCCATTGATGGAATCGTGCGACACGTAGCGGATGCGCGCCATGGTGAGCGCGTGCTCCCAACCGGTCAAGTCGTGCCAATTGCCAGGTGACCAATTCTGCGCTCCCATGCAGTCAACGTATCGGTACATTCCAGTGCAACCAATGGCTTCATCGTGGATCTCGACATAGTCTGAGCCGTTGTAGGTGAATAGTGAATCCCCCATGTATGGTTCGCACACTTCGTCCACCGGACGTGAAATGGACAACCATTCCTGATGCACGCCGTGGCAATGGTTGACGGTATCATGCACATGCATTGTGACCTGAAAGGTCCCGTTCTCGATGAAAACATGGATCGGGTCACTCTCATAGGAGGTAGAACCGTCGCCGAAATTCCAGTAGAAATAGGCGTTCGAAGCTGATGATAGGTTCATGAATGAAACCGTATCCCAATTCGCGGTATGGCTGAAGTCGGCCGTGCATTGCGAGTTTCCGTCGACCAGAAGAACTAGCGTGATGGACAGGAGAATAGATCGTCGCACCATGACTTCAGCATATTTGGATCACCCGAAGATAATCGATTAACTCGCCATCAACGCCTCAATGATCCCCTTAGCCGCCACCGGAATTTTCGTCCCAGGTCCGTACACATCAAAACACCCTGCCTGCTTGAGGAAGTCGTAGTCGTTCGGCGGGATCACGCCACCGGCCACCACGAGGATGTCGCCGCGGTCGTAGGTCTCGCGGAGTTCTTTGATCACCTCGGGTACCAAGGTCTTGTGACCACCGGCGAGGCTGCTGATGCCGAGCACATGCACGTCGTTCTCGATAGCTTGCTTGGCCACTTCCTGCGGCGTTTGGAACAGCGGTCCGATGTCCACGTCGAAGCCGATGTCGGCGAAGCTGGTCGCGATCACCTTGGCGCCACGGTCGTGCCCATCCTGGCCCATCTTGGCCACAAGGATGCGCGGTCGACGGC
>Ga0209582_1000144_pt1 | contig 69834 bp, 104 predicted proteins | sample KloWWTmetKNB5Kit_FD_187176 | JGI IMG/M metagenome (GOLD analysis project Ga0209582, IMG submission 187176) | Active sludge microbial communities from Klosterneuburg, Austria, studying microevolution and ecology of nitrifiers - Klosterneuburg... | ecosystem: Engineered > WWTP > Aerobic digester...
GCAGAAGGATGGGATGTTTGGGGTAACGAAACTGATAAATTTGAAGAAGAAAAAGGAGGGAAAATTTTTAATAATTCTTTTCCACCACAAAGTTTATTTGGAGATGTATCGTAGCATTTCTTATAACGGTTTCGGGTTTGGCGAAGTGGCTGAACCTGATGCTAAATAGAATTACTAAACTTTAAAATTAAAAACGAATGATTGATAGAATTACTGAACAGCCATTTTGCCAAACCCGTGTTATGTGCAGGGCGGTTGATAACCTTGAACTCCTTTTGTCGCAACCTGATGAAAGTGTAGATTTGATTTATTGTGATATACTTTACGGAACGGGCAGAAATTTTGGGGATTATCAGGACCTAAAACCGATTAGAAGTGAAATTGAAGCACATTATTTGCCAAGATTAAAAGAAATGCACAGAGTATTAAAAAGCACAGGAAGTATTTATTTACAAATGGATACTAAAATAAACCATTGGATTAGATGCTTAATGGATGAAGTTTTTGAATATGGTAATTTTAGAAATGAAATAATTTGGTGCTATTCGGGTGGTGGAAGAAAGAAAAAAGATTTTGCAGAAAAACACGATGTAATTTATAGATATTCAAAAACTAAAAATTACACTTTTAATGAGGTTAGAATACCATACACAATAGGTGGTGGAACTGATACAGCATTGAAAAGCGGTAAAATAATGGATAAAAATATCAATGGTAAAGTACACAATTGGAAACCAAACGAAGAAGGTAAAATCCCTGAAGATTGGTGGTGTATTCCTTTTATTAATCCGATGAGTAACGAAAGGATTGGTTATTCAACACAAAAACCAAAGGCATTAGTTGAACGAATTATAAAAGCAAGTTCAAACGAAGGTGATACAGTTGCTGATTATTATTTAGGTAGTGGCACAACCGCAGTAGTTTGTAAAGAACTTAACCGAAATTTTATAGGTTGCGACATTAATCCAAAGGCTATTGAAATCACAAATGCTCGTTTAGATGCAGTTTCGTAGCCTTGCACATAACGGTTCGGGTATTGCCGAAGGCAGGGATTTGAAAGACAAAAGTTTCAACCTTGCACAAATACCCAATAGAAGTACAAACGATTAATTAACCGAGAATGCCCTGCTTTTGGCAATACCTTGTTAGGTGCAGTGCTTCTCAGAAATTCAAAAATATGATTGAAATAATAACAGAAAAAGTAGAAATGCCAAGTCTAAGCACCAAAAGAAGGTTTCAAAAGATTTGCATAAATAACAAATGGGAAGTAATAGACACACATAATGAAAATAAGACAAGATATAAAGGTGCTTATGAAGATGTGATGATTGCTTGTCATAATTTGAATAAGAAATTTTATCGTGACGGTGTCGTTTAGCATTGCACCTAACTGCTGTTATAAGAAGTGCGGTTAATTAAACGATAAATTTAATATGGAAACGGAAAGAAAAGAATTATTAAAAATGTGCGATGGCAAAAAATATAATGTTATTTATGCTGACCCTGCTTGGAGATTTTCGCAAGGAATAAATAGGCGAAAAGACATAAGAGAAAAGTTTGGAACGAATGAGGAATTATCAATACAATATCCTACTATGTCCGATAAAGAAATAATTGAATTGAATGTAGCCGATTATGCTGATGATAATTGTGTTTTGTTTGTATGGACTACTGATGCTCATTTAGAAGTAGCAATAAAGGCAATAAATAATTGGGGGTTCAAATACAAAACCGTTGCTTTTACTTGGAACAAAAAGCGTGGTTTTATGGGTAAATGGACTGTAAAGCAATGTGAAATATGCCTACTTGCTACAAAAGGAACAGCACATAAATTACTGAAATCTTTTAAGGAGAAATCATACTTGGAAGAAAATAAAACAGAACATAGTAAAAAGCCAAACGAATTTAGAAAACGGATTGAACGAATGTTTGGCGATGTTCCAAAACTTGAAATGTTTGCACGAACAAGAGCAGAAGGATGGGATGTTTGGGGTAACGAAACTGATAAATTTGAAGAAGAAAAAGGAGGGAAAATTTTTAATAATTCTTTTCCACCACAAAGTTTATTTGGAGATGTATCGTAGCATTTCTTATAACAGTCGTATAAACGTAGTCCATGAATCCGGAAAGCAATCAAGTACCACATAACAGGATTACGGTTATACTTTGTTATAAAAAAACAGAACGATAATTTGGATAGCTATATAAACTTAATTAACTTTGAGCAATGGCAATAACAACAGTGATTTTAAAAAATAGTGATGTTCCGAGTATGAATATCCTGCTCCGTATGCATTGGACTAAACGTGCAAAGATGTTGGAACAGATACAATGGAAAATTCGCTCACAGACAGTTTCCCGGCACCCAGGTAAGGTGCGTATCGTATTCCACAGGTTTGCAGTGAAATTAATGGATTGGGATAACTATGCAGGTGCATTCAAATTCATAGGCGACGCATTGCATGGCAACAAGATTATCGTAGATGATAAACCTGCAATCGTGGTAGAGTTCATACCGAAACAAACACAGGTTGACACGTTGAAACAACAGAAAATTTTAGTAACAATAGAGGATATTATTTAATCACCAATAAACAAACATTTTGTGCAGAAGTTATTTTCAAATGGAAAAATCTTAATGGCACCAGCAGGTACCGAATTAGACGAGGTAATCTCAAAGTTGGTAGAAAATGCCAAAGAGAATTACTCAAAGGAAATCGTATTCGACTTTGCAAAAGAGCCGTTTCCAAACTACATCATTCCGTCTGATGTTACATTCGACCAAATCAGAGAGTATTGTTATCCCGACATTACCTTAGAATTTAAGGTGGTAGGCAATGAAGTGACAGAATACCATTCTAACCAACTGAAAGAAATCAAATACACATTTACACCGGAGGAAAAATTGGAATTAGCAGACCGGTTATGTGAGTTCGAAAAAATGAGAGAGGAGCAAGAGGAAATGAAGAAAGCTGAAACGAAACGTCTTGCTGACATCGTTAAAAATACCGAAACGAATATATCGATCATTGCATCTAAGTATCGTGAGGGATATGAGTGGCGTAATGTAGATACGATTTTAGCATTTGACTTTGCTAATAAGCAGAGAATTTACATGGAGCCTGGCACTCACGTTGTATTGCACGTTGAGGATTTGAAAGCTGAAGATTATCAGTTACAACTTAACCTCGATAACATGACAACTCCGGTAGAGGAAAAGACTGAAGAACAGGTAACAGACGAGGACATCTTTAAATAATAGTATATGTTTATAGTAGCACTAATTTTTTCGTGGTTTCCAAGTGTGTTTATTTCACTCCGGTTCTTATTAGCAAAGGTTTATGCAAACCTGCAGAAAAAGAATGAAGCAGAGAACAATTTGGAATCACTGTTGATTATAAATACTGTAATGGTTGAGTTGGAAACATTGTCGAGATATTTTTTGTGGTACGGAATTACCGCAACTGTATTAATTTTAATTATTAAATACGTATAAAATGAAAACAGAAATAAAAAAAGAAATCTTTGCATTTGTAAAGCGTGATTGGATTTACATTGCAATATTCGCAGCAACATTGATAATTACAGGTATCGTATTTCGCATTCAGAGTTCAGCTGATAACACGAAAGAATTAAGTGGTATTATTAAGGCCATATATGCTGAAAAGCAAATGGTAATTGATAGCCTGACAAAACAGAACAAACTCCTGCAAAGTAAGATAGATACGCTGACGTGGAGGAAAAATGTTATTACAAAAGAAATTGTTTACATAAAACAAAAACAGAATGGAATTATTAAAACTACAAGCCAAAAGATTGCTGATGTTGATACTTTTGGTAGCGAAAGCATCATTAGGTATTTCTCAAATAAATCCTCCGGTAAAAATTAATGATAAATTCTGTTTTGACAAACAGAGTACGTTGGAACTTATAAAAAGCGATATTAAAGCAAAGTCATACGATAGTTTACTTTTGACTTCATTGACTTATGAAAAATTAGTTGTAGAAAAAAATAATATTAATGACAGTATTATTTTAGATCAAGCAACACAAATAGATAATTTATCATTAATAGCTTCAGAAAAAGATAAACAAATTGTACTTTTAAAGAACGAGAATAAAGCACTCAAAAAGGAAAACAGGAAAAGAAGAAGAAAGTTGTTTTTTTCAAACTTTACAATAGTAACCGGAGTAGCGATAGGTGTAACGACGTATGCAGTCATAAAAGCAAAATCAAAGAAATGAAATTAAATTTATCAGAGCATCAGATATTAGTTGCAGATTGCGTAACGATTGCAGAATTTGTAAAGCAGTTGAGAGCAAGTACAGGCAATGAAAAGATTAATGCTTCCACTATCCATTATCATTTAAAAAATACTGATAATTTGGATTATGTAGAGGTAAATAATGTATTTCTTATTGTAGTAAACGATAAAGCAAAATCATTCAATCCTGGTAGTTATTATAAAGGCAGAATTAGTAAAATGGATTTATAAATTTTTGGTTATTTATTAAGTTTTTTTAGTTCTTATGCACCTCGAAAGAGGTGCATTTTTTTGTTTAAAATATTTCTCAGATAGTTTGTATAATTGTATAAATTAAGTATTTTTGTCTAAGCAACAAAACAAAGTTTATATGAGTTACAGAGTACCAACACCAAACACAAATTTCGACCTTGAAACAACAGGAACGAACGTATTAACTGATAGAATCGTACAGATTGCATTGGTTTACACAAACAGTATCGGAATGAGAGATACAAGAAATATCCTCATTAATCCCGGAATACCTATACCGGTAGATGCAACAGACGTACATGGCATAACAGATGAAATGGTGAAAGATGCATCGACGTTTCCTGAAATAGCAAACGACATCTTTCAGTACATGGTAGATGTTACGTTGATAGGCTTCAATATTAAGAATTTTGACATTCCATTACTGAAAGAGGAGTTCAAAAGATGTGGTATTGATTGGGATGTACCAAAAGATATTATCGACGTGTTCCAAATGGATAAAGCATTGTACCGTCGTACCCTGAATAACGTTTACAAGCAACATACCGGTTTAGATATTGACGGAGCGCATGATGCTTTAAATGATGTATATGCAGTAGATGTAATCCTGCAGTCCATGGTTAAATATAATAATACCGAAGTACAAAATTTTTTAACAACAAGTAAGGACCAGGTGGATATAGCCGGTAAGTTCTTATTGGATGAGGTAGGAAATATCGTATTCGGATTTGGTAAGTTTCAGGGTAATCAAGTAAGTAAACATATCCAATACGTGCAATGGATGAACCAACAGGAATTTTTTACTGCAGATACAAAAGACTTCTGTAAAAAAATATTGGCCGGAGCATTTCGTGTTGAGCAGCTGACAAATAAACCTGCAGAGGTAGTGGATGAGGCCAAAGAAAAAATATTGAGAGATTTAGAAAACGCTGAAGTAGATCCGTTCGCATGACAACAGATGTAACCGCATACGACAACTGCATATCTACCTATTCAGGTTTGAGGTTTGATTTTATCAATCCACGTCCTGACATGGTGAACGTATTGGATATATGCAAAGGATTAGCCAATAAGCCACATTTTTCAGGACAAACACCGGAGTTCTTTAGCATTGCAGAGCATTGCATACTCGTTGAGAGTTTGCTACCTTATGACGCAGAGCCGGAGGAACGTTTATGTGCATTGATACATGACGGTAGTGAGGCTTACCTGCCTGACATGATTAAACCGATAAAGCTATTACTACCATTATTCAAGGACATTGAGGATGGAGTACAGTCGTGTATTTTCGATTATTTTGGTTTGGATGAGCGTTACATGAAAAGAATTAAGAAATACGATATTATGGCACAACAGATTGAGTATAACGTATTTTATTTTAATCATGCAACTTTAGCTAATAATTACCATATTTGTTATCTGAAACCCAAAGATGCATATTTAGCCTACATCAAACGTTTATTCTACATTTTACAAACTATAAAATACGACAGTAATGGCACTAAAAAAAAGTATTCAATCATTCAGTAACGTCGAATCTATTGAGATTGACAAAATAGTACACAATGGGAACTATCGAAAACATATTGACGAGGAGAAAATCATTGAATTAGCAGAATCAATGAAATCGGTGCAACTTCTGCATCCGATTATGGTAAGAGATACCGGCAAAGGTAAATATCATTTAGTATTTGGTGAGCGTAGGTTGTTGGCTGCGAAGTCCCTGGGTTGGGAAAAAATTGACTCCCGAATTATTCAGAATGTAAAACCTGATAAGTTAGTAGAGATACAGCTGATAGAAAACGTGCAGAGAGAGCAACCACACCCTATTGACGAGAGTGAAACGTTTGTGCAGTTGACGAAAATAACCTCCGTAGAGCAGATTGCATCAACCATTGGTGTATCGGAGCAGTATGTATATGACCGAATACACTTAAAGAGCCTGAATGCAGAGATAAAGCGTTTATTTAAAGACAGCCACATTACCCTCCACCATTGTTTACAGTTTGCAAAATTGCAAAACGCAAAACAGTTGGAACTTCTCGAACGTATAAAGTACAATGTACCATACAATGAAAAGGAGGGAGAACACCGGTTTGCATACCGTTCAGTGAAAGAAATGCGACGTATCATTGAAAAGGAGTTTGTATGCTTACTGACAAAGGCACCTTTTGACATTGAGGATAAAAGATTGAATAAAAGCGCCGGCAGTTGTATTAACTGCATGAAACGTTCTGGAGCCAACAGGACATTGTTTGGTGACGTGCAGAGCGACGATTTGTGTTTTGATACCAAATGTTTTTGGAAGAAAACGTCTGCAAAGCTGACTACATTAGAGAAACAGTTAGTGGATGCAGGTAATACCGTTATCCGTATAGATACGTCTTTAATTCCGGATGAGAATGAGCACGAAAACCTGGTATCACTTACAGAGGTACATCAAATTCCTGAAAATGAAGTAGATAACATCGATTCCAAGTTATTCGGTATCATCTTCAGTTCAGACAATATTCAGTTGTTAGGTACAGTAATTAAACTTTATGAGAAAGTGCCTGAAGTTAATGAAGTGGAAACAATAATACATAATGAACCGGTTAAAGCGACTGTTACGCCTAGTCAAAAGCGTATGGAAAACGTTAAAATAAAGAATGGCCGTATTTCCCTTAAAAATAAACTGAAAGAGGAGGTTGGTTTTATGTTAGGAGCAAAAGAATTGGATAAAATGCCTGTTTCAATCCTGAAAATGCTATTTTATAATATCATTGCATTCAATGAGGTATCTGAATTGTTGGAAAATTTAAAATGGAAATATGACGGAATGCCGGTGAATAGTCCTGAAATTATAGAGTTGGACATTATGAAACTTGTCAATGAGAACGTCAATAATCAGTCGTATGAGCGAGTTTTAATGGAAATGATGATATTTATTGTATTCGTGACTATTGAGAACAATCAGGTGTATGAAAGCACATTTAAACCGATTTTTGAATTAGCCAAAGATATAGGTGTAGATGTGGAGGCATTGGAAAATACAACATCTGAAGATTTTGCCATTACAATTCAGCAATTATTGAATGAGTAAGTTCAGCCTATCAGTGAATGAAGAAAATCTTTTTCGTTCATCTTTGAAGATAGGAAACGGATTGACTGTTTCATGTGAAACAATCGGTAAGCACCCCAAAGATGTATCGGAACACCTCAAAAACAATGAGGCGTTTCTGAATTTGTGTAAATCCGACCTGGGAGTGGTAAACAATGCGATCATTGCAATTAATACCAACCTGTTAGTTGACGAGAAGTTTGACAAGTTCCTGCAGACTAAGGAGAGAGCCAAAGTAGTCATTACCACAATAGTTTTTTGGGAGGAGTATTGCCTCCGGAAAGAAGTTACCGCGGATAAAGTGGTAAAAGTAGTTCATTTGTATAAGGGATTAGGTGATTGCGCGACGTCGGTAGGTATGCTTACCTCTGAATTTAAGGAGTATATTATGGCAGATGAGAAATTAGCAATGTATATTTATACTAACCAAATATTCATATTCTAATGAAACATACTAAAAAAACCGACCGGGATTACAAGCATTGGACTGATAGCGACATAGAAACGCTGACGTTGAATTATATCGATAAAACAAATAGTGAGTTGGCAATCTTATTAAATAGGAATGCAGATACAATACGGAAACAGTTAAATAAACTGAAGCTGAAACGTCCTCTGAAGTCTGAAATAAAGAAAATTGAGAAGAAAGTCAAAAAGGTTGACTTTTTTTCATGCCTAAATTCCGGCAGAAAGATATTGGAGCAGGAGAAACGTAAAGCCGAGGCTATCAGAAAACGTGATGAGCGGATGAAACAGGAGAAAAAGTGGGCCGACGGATTTTTAGAAAAAGAAAAACCGGTATTTGTACCGAGGAACATACCACGAAAGCCGGTAATTGTGAATGATAGAACAGTGATTTATGTAGATGCATCATTGAACGAGGAGCAGGTACAGGCAGTAGTACAGAAATTCATTGAAAAAACTAAATGGATGTAATGCAGGAACAGTTCTCTGATAATATTGAAAATATTGACGATGTATTCAAGTCATACGGACTACAATCAGAAACGATTGAATTGGTATTCGTACAAAGTTTACTGAAGAATATTAAACCTGACTTACAGTTTGGTATGTGCGATAAGTTGGCAGAGCGGATATGTATAGATACCATGCTCCACAAAATCAGTCAATTCAATATGGCAATGGAAAAGGAACACGATTTACTAATAAAGCAAAAACAGTAACGTATGCCGATAAACTATAAAGAATATCCTGATAATTGGCTGACAGAAATAAGACCTGCAGTTCTTGCCAGGGCAGAGAATAAATGCGAGGAGTGCGGAGTAGCAAACCAAGCAATAATAAAACGTTGGCCGGACGGCAGGGTAACATATCCTAATTCAGCAGAATGGGAAATGATTAACAACAGGGTAAAGAACCACGATTACTCTTTCACACAGGCAATCAAGAAATACGGATTTACAAGAGTGGTATTGACGATAGCACATTTAGATCACGACAAGTCAAACGAGAAAGTACCATTGGACCGGCTAAGAGCATGGTGCCAAAAGTGCCATTTAGGTTACGATATGCCAATACACGTAAACAACAGGAAGTATGGCAAGAAACACGTAGATAACAATTACAAATTAGAATTTACCGATTAATGGACCTGTTTAACCAAGCTGAAGAAAAGAAAGATTACACGATTTTCAATAATATGACAGATTATGAGAAACGGTGCCTCATTACTACAAACTATTGGAAAGTACGAAATGGTGAACAGGAGATTGACGTTCCGGAGGAACACGAAAAGTATCATGCACTATGGAAAAATGAAAAGGCGAGAGCATTACTCCACAAGAGCAAAATAATCAGTTGATTTCATTGCTTTCATTGTGCTAAAAAAGACAAGTGTTGAATATTGCACAATATAGTGGAGGAACGACAGAATTTGAATTTATAAAGAACTGAAAACTAAAACGATACCTTATACCCCAAGAGGTGAAATTCATCGGGTGAAAGACAGACAAAATGGAAAGCGTAAACGATTTTAAGTTAGAAGATTTACTCTCATATAATTGGCTATTGTCGAAAGGGTACGTTATTTCTCTGCCTGAAAAGGACAACAAGTTTGCAATAGTATTCGTGGCCCGGATTCTGTACCGGCAGGTACCCAGAGGCAAAAACATGACTGCATCTAAAAATCTATCAAAGGTAATGGACGTTACCACTCGTACACTGTACAAGTATATCGATTGCGGATTTGCAATAGATAAGATTTTCAAGGATGCTACTTACCTGAAGTACACGAAAGAACGTAACGACATATTCACAAAGCCATTTATATGCAGGATAATCGATAAGTCAACAAAGCAGGAAATAGTGGAGTTTGATGTAACGATACAAACTTTGTACGACAGTAACCTAATCGTGGATATTTCGGAGGCTGACAAAGCTGACAAGCCGAAATTGGATATGAGGAAAATAATTCAACTCCGGAATGATATACTGAATGAGGATATCGTGGAATTGAATGATACCAACAGGGAGGACATGGAACGGTTGGCAATGCATATTTGCGAGGTATTCGGTACAGGATGCGTGACAATAACTGAAGCGTGTGACAGGTACAATGTAAATTACCTCACATGGATTGATTGGTTGAGAAAGAATGCCTACATACGGCAGATGTACGAGGAGGCGTGTAGAGCGGCCGCACTCATTAACCACACCCGGCAGTTATCGTTGGTAGATAACAGGCTGAATGCATTACTGAATAATGGATTTGTGGAGGAAACAACATTCACGTATGACAAAGTATTCCTGCCAGGCAGGTTAGAGCCGGTATATCGGGAGAAAACAAAGGTAGTCCGTCGCAGGGATTTAGATTTATCTCAACTTGCAATGATAAAAGGTATGTTATACCGTAGTTTAATCAGTTTACCTCCGTCCGATCCCGACGACTTCAGTAATTGGAGCACAGAGGAAATATTAAATTACGTCAACAGTATGGACGATACAGAAAAAATGGATAAATTGAGTGTAATTCAGACAGAGATATTGAAAAATCCTCCTGAATAGAGAATAAAATAAGGTTTATACAACATTATAAATAAAAACTTGCATAATTGAAAAATAGTATTAAATTTGCAGTAGCAACAACATAATGGTAGAAATCAGTATCACCAAATTAGTAGTATTATTTTCAAAGTTGTTAGTTGCAAAGTTCATTGAAGATAGGATATTAGGAAAGAAAAAGTTTGGATGCTATACACAGTACATCATGCTAACAATTTACGTTGTATTTTGGTTGCAGGTTATTTATTTTGTAGTGTTCTTTTACATTAACTTTCTTTTTAGCTTATAGGTAAAATTAATGAAGCTGACAGTATGTAGGCATCGAGGCATACTGAAAGAAACTTATCAGGTTGTGATTATTCTAACAATGCACACTACCGGTGAGATAACGAAGCCTTATAATATCCGGCAAGACCAGGTGAGTACCGACACAGGTGAAAACAGTTGCTGAATTGATTTTACCTATATTTAATACAAGTCAACAAAGACTATAAAATGGAGTTCTTTATTTTCCAATGCTTAAAATTAACCGTTTACATTCCGGCTAATTTTTCTCGACGGCATTGGATTTGGTGAGGTGCGAAATTGGTAAACGAACATTGCGGAGCGATGTGGCAGTTAAAGCGTAAGTCCTTTCAGGTTCGAGTCCTGACTTCACCACAAGGAATGTTGGGTTCCGTCGTGCCATTGGTAGAGTGGTATTAGTTCAGGGTTTTTATGTTTCATCGAGAGGGAATTTCTGCCTACCCTCTTTTTTAATTTATAGACATGAAAAAAATAGTATTTCTTTTGTCCGTTATTTTCGTTATCGGTTGCAGTAAAAACGAAAACATGGTCCCGGATAATCCGGCCTCCACATTGAAAGCCAAACGTCTTGCATATCTGCAACAGAGCGTAGGTACATTTTACAGTTATGACGATACGCTCGGTTTATCCGATTCTGTGAAAGTTACACACCTGAAAGATTCTTTATTTCTTAGTGTTTACAGTTCGGAGTTCGATACATCTTTCATAATGACATTGGACACAATAGATGCAGATAGTATTGGATATTTTACCGCATTGCCTTTCTCGTTCAACGTTCTGAAGAATGTGAGTTTTGACGACAATATTACAGGGTGCCAGGTTACGAATGGATTAAGCACGTATTATCCTGAATACATAGTGTTCAGTTTCGTGATTGACGGAACGTATCACAGTACACTAAGTCCTGCAATGGATAATCAGCCGGTCACTGACTTTTTATTCACTCGTCAATTCAGCAGGTAATGAGCAGAGCATATCCAATCGGTATTATGCCTCCAAATACCGAAGAAACAATCAAAAAGGAGGTGGAGATTGCCATTGAATACCATAACGGAAACGAGGATATTTTTGTAGAGTTATGCGATAACGTGGTGCGTTCTGCAGATTATGAGGAAGTAATGAAAAATGCAACAGAGCGGAAAGCGTTTGGTTACATGAAGTTAGGCCAACTGAAAAAGGTATTAGATACAGGTAAACTGCAGGAAACGATAGATGTAATTATTTCAGGTGACAAGCCAAAGGAATTAAGCGCTCCTGCAGGATTAGATGCACCTGAATTAAGTGTGGAGGAAATGAAACGTGCATTGGAAAATGCAATGAACAATAAAAATCAGTTCGGCCATTCTAAGAACCACAACAAAGCATGGTTTGACAGGAAGAAAAAGAAAAGCCGGAACAAACAGGCAAAACAATCACGTAAAAAAAACCGATAATATGTTATACCAACTCGAAACAAAAATAAAGTTGACATTAGAGCATGAGCCAGGGTGGACAACATCAAAACACAAAGAGTGTAAAATTCAACTGAATATACCGTCTAATTTCGACGCTAATCAGTATTTCGATAAGGAGGGTAATCTGACTGCCAACGGTGCAAAATCACAGACTATTGTAATGCTATCAGGTATCTCCGCAAATATTCATGCATCACATCAAGCCGGTGTTTGGGATAGTGCAGAGCACTTACGTTACATCATTAACGAATTGGAAAAACAATTTGTGCAGGTTGCGAACGTAGATGTAACAGAATATGGAAATAAAGTGTAAATTTATATTCTAATCAATTTTAAATCCTCAAAACAGGAATTATTATGAAGAAATCTTTAGTACAAATCTTGTGTTTCTTACTGTTATCAGTAACACTCACAAGTGTAAGTTTTGCACAGGATGAATCGCCCGGAAAGGTGAGTACCTATGCAACTTATCAGCCAAAAATTACGGTGCATTCCGTAGAAGTTTGTAATGAGGTTATGGAATACAGTTTCGACTGTCCCGAATCCTATTCATTCACTCCATTGCAGGAGCCGGTGGCAAAGATTTTTACCGGCAGTATGGAACTAAGTAACGCAGATCACGCAAAAGCACAATGTAAAGCTGATAGTAAGGTCGGGTGGCAAAGATTAATTCTAAACTCCTCAATAAATAAAGTATTACTTGCCGACATAGCCAATAGTGGAACAGGAACGTCTTACCATTACCGGTGTTGAGTGAGCCAAAAAAAACAAAGTTAAAAACATTTAGAAGATGCGACGAAAGTTGCATCTTTTTTATTTTGTATAGTTGTATAAAATAATTATTTTTACAGAAATAAAACCAACATGGCAAAGAATAACGGCAACAACAAAAAAGAGCAAACTCCTCCTGCAGAGCAGGAAGATTTGCAGTTAAAAAAAATGAAGATTTCAGATTTGGTGCACGATGCAAAGAATGCAAACAAAGGTACTGACAACGGTAAGGCAATGATAAAAAAATCTATTGAGAGCAATGGTTTAGGCCGTTCAATACTCATAGATAAGAACAATCAAATCATTGCAGGAAACAAGACAACATCAAATGCAGAGGAGCAGGGATATGACGACGTGGTGGTTGTAGAAACTACCGGCAATACCCTGGTTGCAGTGAAGCGTATGGATATTGACTTAGATACTCCGGAGGGCAGGGAATTGGCATTGGCTGACAACCGTACATCTGAAATGAATTTGAATTGGGATAAGGATATCCTGAAAAACGTATTCAGTCCTGAAGTATTGGAGAAATACAGTATGTCACTCGAAAAGAAAAAAGTGGAGGTGAATACTCAACGGTACCCGATAGTTCCGAAATTCGATGAGAGTTATCATGCGATCATTATTATTGCGAAATCTGAAACACAGTTATCATTTTTAAAAACCGCATTGAGTTTAGAAACCGAGAAGTCTTACAAGAATGACAGTACAGGCACCGGTTATGTAATAGATGCAGAAAATTTCAAAAACAAATGGGAGGCGAAATAGACATCAAAGTAGTAATACCGACTGCAGGTAGATACGATACCATTACCACACATAAGGTGGTTGATAACTGCATACTATGTGTACCTGAAGAACAGGAAAAATTCTACCGAGTATCGTGCCCGGACACAGAAATAGTTACGCATCCTCCACTTGTTGGATTAGGAGCAAAACGTAATTGGATATACGAAAAGTTCGGCCATGTGTTTATGTTAGATGATGATTGCAAAGGAATGCGTAGAATGTACTCTGAAAATAAGGAGCAGGATAAAGTGGATAGCAAAACTGCATACGATTTAATTCAGTTCACAGGCAATATGTGCCACATGGCAGGGTTGTATGTATTCACGTTCAACAGATACGCTCAACCTAAAAACTATCATGGACATTCACCGATTAAACTGAAATGATTAGTGTACGGCCAAGCTATGGGTTGGTTGGCAGGTTCCAAGATTAAGATGCGGAATGACATCAAATGCAATAACGATATTTATCTGTCATTGATGAATGCGTACAAGCATAGAATGATATGGCAGGACGAGCGTTTCACGTTTGACTTCTATGGATATGGCGGCAATAAAGGTGGCCTGGCATCCGTCCGTACTGAAGAAGTGGAGAAAAATGATTTTCTTTTACTTAAAGAAATGTTTGGTGATGCAGTTGCTACCAAAAAAGGAACGTGGGATAAGAAACCTAAAAAGCCTTATGAATTAGTAATTAAATTGCCGTATTAAGACATGATAACACACGACTACAAACTGATTTATATTCATATTCCTAAGTGTGCAGGACGCAGTATTACCGATATGTTTAATCAACGTTTCGACCATTGTACTGCACAATACTATCAGAATGAATATCCTCGTCAATTCAAGCAATATGACGTGTTTACGATAGTACGGAATCCGTATGACAGGTACGTTTCAATGTGGAACTACATTAAAAATCACAGACGGCACCAAAAGGAGGACATCTACAATCAGTATTTCGACGACGACCGGTATGATTTTAAGCATTGGCTACTGAAAAATATCTTTGCGTACAAAGGTGGTTATCCTGCAACAAGTGCAGAGGGTGGACGTGGATTTGACGATAAGATAGGCAGTGCATTTTGGTTCAGTTCACAGTATTCCAGGTTGAGTAATTGGAATAAGAGCCTAATTGTGCCAAATGTATTCCACTTTGAGAAAATGGATGAGGTTTATAATTTCTTATCAGAGCGTATGGAACAAGTAGCAGCAATACCACATCTTAACCAATCGAAACGTAAAGAATGGACGTATTATTACGATGATGAAATAATCGAACACCTACATAAGTTTCAGCCATTTTTAACGGATATAGAAAAGTTAGGATATGAACTACTTAGAGAAGTATGATTACCTCATTGTAGGTTCCGGTTTATTCGGAAGTACGTTTGCAGAGCGGATGCACAGGAAAGGCAAACGAGTTCTCATTATTGAGAAACGTAACCATATCGGAGGCAACGTATGGACGGAAGAAATGAATGGTATTCACGTCCATAAGTACGGCCCTCACATATTCCACACCAACTCCGAGGACGTATGGACATACGTTAACCGGTTCTGCAAGTGGAGGCAGTTTCAGTATTCACCGATTGCCAATTACAACGGAGAACTGTATTCACTACCATTTAACCTCCACACGTTCTATCAATTCTATGGTATCAAAACTCCTGCAGAACTTCAGAGTAAGATTGAGCAGATCACGTCGAAGTATCAGAAACCGAGTTATGATAACGTGGAGGATTTCGCATTAGCTATGTTGGGAGAGGACTTATACCGAAAGCTGATTTATGGATACACAAAAAAGCAATGGAATGCAGAGCCGGTAACAATATCCAAAAGCATCATTGCCCGGCTACCAATACGGCAGATGTTCGACAGTAATTATTTTAACGATTTGCACCAAGCAATACCGGTAGGTGGTTATGCTGAATTGGTAACGAACATGACAAAGAAAATTGAAGTTATAAAAAACACCGATTTTCTTTCAGCAAAAAAAGAATTTGAAAATATTGCAGAGAAAGTGATTTACACAGGCAGTATCGATGAGTATTACGGTTACGAATTGGGTGAACTTGAATACCGTAGTTTGAGATTTGAAACGGAGCAGCTGCCAACGGAGAACTACCAGGGCGTGGCCGTTATGAATTACACAGATGAGCACACTCCATTTACGAGAGTGATAGAGCATAAACATTTTGAACGGATGCAATCTAAAAGCACCGTTATCACTAAGGAGTTTCCTGCTGAATGGAAAAAAGGTATGGAACGTTTTTATCCTGTCAATACTGAAATGAATAATGCGTTACTTCAGAAATATAAAAAAATAACAAATAAAAATACATTATTTGGAGGTCGTTTAGGTAGTTATCAGTATTACAATATGGACCAAATTATTGCATCTGCATTAAAGCTATCAAATAGTTTATAATCAAGTATTTATATTTTAATAAAATAACGTTTGCATATAGCCAAACTTTTGTTTAAATTTGTGGTAGCAACAATTAAAATTTGAAACTATGCACTTAACAACAGTACAAGGGTATGGGTTCTTTGAATGCAGTTCTGCATTTCAAAAATCAATACGTCGTGGCGACGAAACAAACGCACTCTACTTTGCAGTAGAACTCTTTAATTCAGGGTACGATGAGTACGTTTGGAAACGTATGAAAGTAATCACCTCTGAAGACATTGGATTAGCCGAGCCGAATGCTCCTGCTATCATTCAATCGTTATACGAAATGTATAATGATGCGAAAGCCAAAAAGCACGAAAAAATGCCTCAACGTTTGCACTATGTACACGCAATTATGTATTTGTGCAGATGCAAAAAATCACGTCTAATTGATTGGACCATGATTGCATTATGGAGAGAGCATAAATTAGAGAAACGTGAAGTTCCGGATTTTGCATTTGATATGCATAACGCAAAAGGCAAACAGAAAGGCAGAGGTATCGACCATTTCTACAATGACGGTACGGAGTTGACAAATCACGTTCCGCAGGACGGTGAAGAAGAATGGAAACAGAAAGCATGGAAACTCCATAAGGAGCATCCATTACCCGACCTGCCTGTAAAAAAAGAGAAAGGCAAAAAGAATGATTTATTTGATAACCAAAATTCGGAGGTATGAAAACGGTAAAAGACATCATTAAAAAAATCATTAAAGACGGTGAAGTTATAGGAGTTAATGGCCGGGTACTGACTTACATTAGTAAGGAAAATGACGGAACGTATGCAGTTGTGATGCATAATGATTTGGTGCCAAAATTGCGATCGTATGCAACAGAACAACAGTTGATTAAATGGTTCTGCAATACATCAGAAACATTACCTGTAAGAACTATCGAACAGATGATAACTGAAGTGAATGACGCAGGTATCTATTACATTAATGAGCAAGGAGTTTACATCAAATATATCAGTGAGAACAGGTGGAATGACGGAAAGCACAGAGCGGTAGTTTGTGGCCCTGGTATAAGAGCATCAGGAAACAATGCTCCGTATAGTGATGAGCAGCTGATTAAATGGTTCGGTACAACTAAGTGGAGGTTAGCAGGTTTACTCTGCAATGAGTTATCAGATAACCGTCACACAGTTACAGAATTTCAGGATTACATTGCACAAATAGATTATAATGATGTAAGTCCTATTGACGATGTAAGATACGATAAAATCAAGCCATTGACAGGCAAAATAACCGAGGTTATTCAATCGGATGCTATAATACCTGCCTACAAGCCTAAAAAGGTTAAAAATGTGGTGCCAAAGCCTGAAAAACGTAAGAACTACAAAGGCACTCCAAAGGAACAGTTACCGCCTGAAGTTATCACATACCGGAAAGGATTGAGCGCTCAACAGGTTTATAAACGTCGTATTAATATCCTCGATAGATTGGATTTCGACAAAGTGAAAGCATTATTTGATGCAGTCATTGAGGCACAGGATGCATACGAATACGATTTATCAGAGGAGGGTATTATTGCCAAAAATATCAATAAGACTACAAAGGAATCGTTCTGCAGATATGGTGACGCAAATCACATTACACGAACTATCAGAGTAAAATATCTAAATGATAAGGTAGGAGTTGCATTAGATGTTCAGGCATATTGGATGCAGGAGAATTTCAATAAAGATATTGAGCCGGATGATTTAGCTGCATTCATTACTAATTATGAGAATGGTGCAGAAGATTATCCGCTTTATGCAAAGATTGATGAGTGTAAACAAGAATGGAAAAATTACACAGGAATTAACTATGACAGTAAGTTCATTAAACATTACATTAACCGAAAATTGAACGCTGAATTTAAAGAGTATTCTAAAGTTCCTGCAGGTGATGGTGATATATTCTAAAAAAAAGTGAGAGAGTTTGCATATTTGCAAACTCTTTTGTATTTTTATCGTAGCAACAACAAATTTTTTAACCAATAAATTAAAAGTCATGTTTGACAAAGAATTTTACCCTACTCCAAAGCATGTAATTACTAAGATGTTACAGCCTTATATGGACCAAAAAAAGCGAGTTTATGGTGGAACTGCAAATTACTTTACCGACATATCAATACTCGAACCGTCTGCCGGTAAGGGCGACATCTTAGACTACATTAACGACAAGTTTTCAGGTAAGAGAGCCGGATTGCGGTACTACTGCATTGAACGCAACCAAGATTTGACGCATATCCTGAATGAGAAAGACTACCGAGTAATAGCGCATGATTTCCTGCAGTATTCCGGAGATTACTATTTCGATTTTATCATTATGAACCCTCCGTTCTCGAATGGCGACGAGCACCTGCTGAAAGCGTGGGACGTATTACGTGGAGGAGATATCGTATGCTTACTGAATACCGAAACGTTAACCAATCCGAACACAGAGCGGAAACAACATCTGCTGAAGCTGATTGAAAAGCATGGTAGTTTTGAGCATTTGGGAGCGGTATTTGCTGACAGTGAACGGCCAACCAATGTAAGAGTGAGCATGGTACGCCTCCACAAAGTTGAGGAGGAAAGTGCATTCAACTTCAAATTTGAGAAAGTTACAAAGGAATCACAGTTCGACCTGAATGAAGATATTTTGGGTAACGAAATTGCCCGAAAGGATTTGGTAGGTAACATGATGCTTCAGTACGACGAATTGCGTAAGGCATACATTGACTACAATAAAGCAAGGAGCCGGGTATCATTCTACTCCAATGGCCTTATGACACAGTATTGCAGTATTTTCAAAGACGTAATTGATAAACTTAATCAGAATACATTACGTGGTGACTATAATCAGTTTTGCGATCTCGTCAAAAAAGAGATATGGCGTGTGATATTTGGTAAGATTGATATGGATAAATACATGACGCATGATGTACGTCAAAACTTCTCCAAGTACATTGACAAACAGGGAGCAATGGATTTTACCAAAGAGAACGTGGCCCAGGTTGTAGAAATGCTATTCACCAACAGATTTACGATTTTAGATAAGGCCGTAATTGATGTATTCGACATCTTTACAAGGCACCACAAAGAAAACCGGTATCTAATCGAGGGTTGGAAAACGAATGACAAATGGAAAGTAAACCGTAAGGTTATCCTGCCATATTACGTTAAGTACGGTGAGTACATGAGCCAACATGACCTGAAACAGTTTGGAGATAAATTCAGTATCTCATATCACAGAGCGAGCGAGTACACCGACATTGATAAAGTGATGTGCTACATTACAGGGAAAGATTTTAAAAACTGCACTACTATTTCGGAGGCATTAAAAGATAGTTTCCAAAGGTTAGGCCATGTGAAAAATGAGAAGTTTGACAATACCTGCACAAGCACGTTCTTTAATATCCGATTTTTCAAAAAAGGTACAATACACATAGAATTTCGGGATGCTAAGTTGTGGGAGCAGTTCAATCTTATGGCGTGTGCCGGGAAGAAGTGGTTACCGGAAACAGAGCAACGTGAATACGATGCTAAAATGCAGTATCGTGAAGAACCTGAACTAACTATAACACCGAAAATGATTGAGGCAAATTTGGAGCCAATAACGGCACAATTCGAGTTGAATTTTGTATAACTTATAAAATCAAAAACAATGTTTTACGACGCTTATTCAAATTATAGAAAATTCATGCACGAGGACTCTGTTTATTCAGCATTTATGGCAAAAGAAAGTGAGGTTGAAATTGAATTACCTATGGTACAGGATTATAAATTACGTGAGATACTTGATGCATGGAATAGTTATGGTGGGATGCGTTGGCGTATCAGGTATGTAAATGATTATTGGTATGTTTATCAATGGGGAGTTGGCAGCTGGATATGGGAGAAGTTGGTATCACATATTGAGAGGGATAAATTCCACAATGAATTATACATTGCAACAGTTGATGCACGATTAATAAAAACAACTTTATTTTAAATAATTTTTCACCAATAAACAATATTTATGAGCACATTAGTAACAGAACGTAACATCTTTGAAAAAGAATGGTGCGTTGACAATTTTAAAGACTATGCGGTGATTGACTTCACGACTAGAGAACGCATTGTCGATGTAGTTTACAGTAAACCAAGTATGCAAAAGAAAATAGCATTGGTTATCTCTGCAGTACCGGAAATGATTGATGCACTAACGATGATATCGAGAGTGCTGGATGAGCAGCTGACTGCAGATGCAAAAGAAAATCCGGATATAGCCGAGGCATTGAAAGTGTACGAGAAGATTATCGAAAAGGTAGTTCCGATTGAATTTACTTTGAATTGTGGTAAAGTTATCGAGAAAGGTGATGCATACTACATAGTTGAAAATGGTAGTGTAGTATGGCAGCAACTAAGCCACAAATCAGATTTAGAAAAGATAGGATTTGAAACTCCAACACAAGCAAATGAGTATCTACAATCCCGACAATAAAAGCGATACCGTTGAACGTATTGTAAAAGACTTCTTATTCAGCCGTAGGATTGCTACCGATGTAATTGCATTGCTGATTGAATCGGGTAAATCTGAAAAGGAAGTAAGAGAGTATTTCGTTAATGCATTCAAAGATAACCATGTATCTACCGTTCAGGCAGAATCGTGGTATTCAATGCTTTTAGCAATAGCTAATAACGATTACCTTAAAAAAAGCATGAAGATAATGGACGGTGAGTATATCCGTAGGCCGTCTGCAGCTTATTTTATCATGCAATATTACATAGACTTTGAGGAGTTCACTAAGCAACAGAGTGTATTGATTATAGCAGATCACGATAAGATTGCTGAAGAAAAGGCAAAAGCATTTTCCTCCACAATAAAAAGCATATCAAACGTTGAAGTTTCCCGGATATCGAAATTTGAATTTGATTTATTAAAAAACGATTTAAAAATTATACGATGAGCATAGTAATAGATTTTAAAAAGGAAAAGTTATCTGAAATAACAAAAGAAACTTTCAAAGAAGCTATATTTTTAGCATACAAAGACGGTGTAACAAGTGTTGCACCATTAGGTTTTAGTGGAAATACAATAATACTACATGGTAGTAGTAATGAAAAAACAAGTCGTGTATCACAAGTAAGTGTTCGAAATTACTCTGGTGATGCTGAATTATTAATTACCGATATTAAAGGTAGTTTTTTATTTTATGGTCGATTTCGTGTTGACTTAGGTATAGATTTTGTTGCACATCAATATTGGATTATATTCAAGAAAGTACGAAAATATATTTTAAAGGAAGTACCAAGAATAAGTGAGTTTAAGGATATCGAAATACCACATAATTGCAATAGAAGTAGTGGTTTTGATATTTTACATCATGCACAATTAAATTACTATAAAAAACACGATTCACTGCTTAATTAACTATATGAGAGTAACAGAAAAAATAGATAGACCTATGACAGAAAATGATTTCGATTCATTTAATTTTAAATCAGATAGTGATTGCTCCGAGCAGGAGTTTATGAACAAGTACGATTTTATGGTACAGGATAAACGGCTGACAGTTGAGTATCTGAAGATAAAATACAAATGGATGAAAGGAGAGGCCACATGGCGTGACGTTTGTGTGGAATACTTCAAAACAAATGCTTATTTAACAAGTGTAAAAAATATAAAAGATGTATAATATTAAACTACCTGAATTGGTGCAGTCATTAAAAAATTCAGTTTACGTTTGCAAGGATTATGTGCCTTATCAGATTACCAAAAACGGTACTTTTAACGTTGATAAAAATGAGTATGACTTAGAATTAGGTTGGTTGCAGAAACACGAAAAAACAGATATCATTGGAGAAACAATAGATACTTATGTCGTTAGAATTATTCATGGAAATCATGGAATATGGATTGGTGATATAGTAGTAAGTTTATATTACTTTTTACCTTTAGGAGTACATAAAAGCAGGTTTGTAAGTTGGAATAATAATCAGTTAAAATTAATATAGTATTATGGCAAAAGAAATAAAAGAGCCGGTTAAATATACCTGCACAAGTTGTGGTGGTGATGCATACATAGCGTTTGTACCGGAAACTATAAAGCGAGGAAAATTGAAAGGACAACAGAGAGCAGGTTGGAACGGTATAGTTAAGCCGGGAGAACGTATCTGTCTGCCATGCGGAAAAAAACGTCAACTTAAAATTTTATAAAATAATAACTATGGATTTATCTGAAGCATTCGAACATCTACTCGAAAATGTAGATAAGAACAAATATACCAAAGGAACGGTAGCAAGTTGGAAGAACCGATTTAATGCGAACAAGCTATCCTATGAAAAAATGCATGAGTTGTTGCTCGATAACAATTACAAGTGTTTTAAGAGCGATGAGGTTTGGTTGCAACCTGGCTCCGACAAGCCGTATGAGTTTGCGGTATTGGATAAGGATGAGATTTTGATTTACAAAGAAATATTCGCATCTTCAAAGTCTGAAGCAACAAACAAATTGAAAGCGGAGAATTATATCCTGCTGAATGACCTAAGTAATAAAAAACGGATTGAAAGTATAGTAAATTTGCTCAATGTATTTCAAAACTCGTAAAGAATTAGCATTAATCGAATTAGCCAAACGTCGAAAGATTGGTAACTACCAAGAACGGCCTGATTTATGGTTGAGTGAAAGATTTGGTGAGCCATTGAGCGTACTGAAGTGGAGTGAATTTGAGGGATATGAGAACCATAAATGGGACGGCACCGTAGATCCGTTCATGTCTGCCTGTAAAGCATTGACGGCCCGGAAGTGGGTTGGAATTGAAAGCGCAACTTCAGTAGGTAAAACATATTGCCTACCACGCATCATTTATTGGTTTTTAGACACGTTCCCAAACTCGCTTGTAATTACTACTGCTCCGAAAAAAGACCAACTAAAAAAGATTCTATGGACGGAAATGGGGAATGCATACCATAAGTTCAAAAAGATACGGCCACACTCCGAATTTATTACCCTGAATATTGCAGTTGATAAGCGTACCAAAAAAACCTCCACACAGAAAGTTGATGATAGCATTGAGGGAGGAATGGGTTGGGAGGTATTAGGTATCGTTTCCGGTGTGGCCGCAGGTGAGGATTCAGCGACCAAAATGCAGGGTTTTCACAGGGAGAATATGTTATTTGTCATTGACGAAATGGCCGGTGTGCATCCTGCAGTATTGACGGCAATCATTAATACGTGTACGGCACCAAATAACCTGATTATAGGCGTAGGCAATCCCGATAGCCAAATTGATACCCTGCATACGTTCTGTCAGTTGAAAAAAACAGAGCATATTATTGTATCTGCATACGACCACCCGAACGTTGTGAATAAGCGAATGATAATACCAGGTGCAGTATCAGTTGAGAGTATCGACATGAGAAAGGAGGAATACGGAGAGGAAAGTAACTTCTACAAAAGTCGTGTACGTGGTATTGCTCCGGAGGAGGGAACCGGCTCATTATTCAGAGCGGAGTATATAGACCAATGCTACATATACAATAAGGATAAGTTTCATGGCAATCCTGAAAAGATTGGTAATAATGCCGTCGGAGTGGACGTAGCAAACAGTGAGCAGGGTGACATGGCTTGTTTAGCATGGGGTAAGGGTAACAAATTATTTCAGTTGCAGGAGTTCCAATGTGATAACGCCACACATCTTGCGTATAACATGATGTACGATACGCATGAATTGGCACGTTTTGGTTATAAGAACTACAATACCCTGAAGATTAAGGATTACAAGATACACGACCGTAATATCGGTATTGATACGGTAGGTGTTGGTGTAGCTACTATCAATGCATTCTATGACAAAAGAAAAGATGTGGTTGCACTTATCGGAGGCCAACTTCAGGAGGCTTTAAATTTGGATAATGACGGCAATCCGCTTTATAACTTTCAGAACTTACGTTCTCAAATGTACTTTGAGTTCAGGGAAGATTTGCGTACCAATGGCGTAATTTTAGATCTCGACAAAAAGACATTCCTGAAACTTAAAAAAGAACTGTTAGCACACACATACAAAGTTTCCGGAGGTAAGATATTTGTGGAATCAAAGGACGATATTAAAAAGAAACTCGGTGGAAAATCTCCGAACCTATCAGATAGTGCAGTTTATTGGAATTTCGTTCGTAAAAACTACTACAAAAAAACTATGTCATTACCGTTTTCAGGTAGCGCAAAGAAATAATTTATACTTAACTTTAGGAAAAGTATAACATGGGTTTTCTCGACGATTTCGGAAATATAGTATTGAGGTATGCGTTTGGTGAGCATAAGAATAACCAAGCACAAACTACTGCAAAGCCTACTGTTATTAAGGCTAAGACGGAGCCGGGATTTATGCCTGTTGGTAATGTCAGAAGTAGTGTAGAATCGGGTGCCTCCACGTTTGCACCGACCGGAAAATTGCAGGAAATAAAGCCTGATTTTGCTATTGAATATCTATCTACCATTGAAAATTTGGCCGCATTCAATCCGGATATCTCTTATGGATTAGACAACATTGTTACGTTGGGTAATACAGAGCACGATATTTACTTCTCCGATAAGATACCTGAAAGTAAGCAATCTGAAATGCGTAATTACCTATTAGAGCAGGAGCGAACGTGGTACGGATTTAGTGGAGGAGTGAGAAGTTTGAAAGGAGATTTACTCACACAGATTGTGATAAATGGTGCACTATCTGCAGAGGCCGTTCCACGAGAAGATTTAACTGCCATTAAGAAAATCGTTCGTGTATCTCCAAAGCACATACGTTTCATATACGACAAAGAGGCCGATGAATTTTATCCGTATCAGAATGTAAATATTTTGAGTAAAGCGAGTAGTGATTATCCAGGCAAAGTAAAGCTGAATACGACCACATACAAGTACATTGCTTACCGCAGATACTTTGAAACTCCGTATGCAGTTCCTCCGTTTATTACGGCCATTGAAGCGTTATGCATTCAGCGTCCAATGTTAGCCAACTTCAAAAACATCATGGATAAAATGGGTATGCTCGGTTTTCTTACTGCAACAGTAACGTCACCGGAGCAGAACGACGGAGAGGACGATACCGAATATTGGAACCGTTGCGTTGAGTATTTGGACAAGTACATTTATCCGCAGATGCAGAAGAATTTATCTTCAGGATTAGTTGTAGGATTTAAAGATGCACATGAGTTCAAGTTGGAGGGAAACAATATGAACGTGGCAGGAGCCGACGGATTGGTACAGTTAGTTCAGTTAATGATATTTGCAGGTTTGAAACAAGATCCGAATATGTTAGGCCGTAACTATTCCACTACCGAAACGTTCGGGCGTGTTATCCTCGAAAAAATGCTATCTCAAATCAGAGATTATCAAAGTTTAGTGGACCAATTCTTTAGCGAGATTTACACGATTGCATTGCGTTTGAAAGGCTATGAACCTGGGTATGTGAAAGTAGTCAGTAAACCTCCGATGATTAATGACAGGCTGAAAGATGCACAGGCTGAAACTGCAGAAATATCGAATGTATTGGCGAAACGTAATGCCGGTATCATTGGACAAAAGAAAGCGGCCAATGAGTTAGGGTACGATGAGCCGGAAACAGAAGATTTCGAAATTCCCGGACAACAGACAGATGCAGGTACCACTCCACCTGCAGAAAAAAAAAAGGTAGCACCGGCCAATAACAGTAGCGAGTTAATCGATTACTATGAACAGAAATTAGGAGTGGATATTCCTGAATGGAGTTACGAATGCAACCTGCCACACGTTAAGAAAATATACAACTTTGACGGAACAGACTTTGGTGACAAGAAAACGAATAGCCTATCTACTGCATACATCAAAGAAACAGGCAAGGTATTCAATAAAGCCATTGATAAAGTTTCCAATGCCGTAGGAGCAAAGTTTGATAAGTACAATGAAAATACTGCCTTAAACGATATCCAAAACGAAGTATGGTTAACAATACTGTCAAAGTGGGATAGCAACTTTGTGGTACCAATGAATGACGTTATCAAACGTAACGTGGAGGCGATATACAACAACTTCAGGAAAGACAAAAAAGCATTCGGTAATACTAAGACTACATCTGCCAACCAACAGAAGTTTGCATCTGCAGACGATATTCCTGAAGCAGTATTCTCGCTGAAAGATTATCGTACCATTGAATACATGGAGCAACACGACAATATGTATTTGGGTAAGTTCATTACTGATAAAGATACCAAAGCCAGGGTGTATAAATACATTGAGGCCAACTACATTGACGGCAATCTGCCTATAGGTAAAAACAAATCAGAGATACAGAAATTTATCGATGCATTCCGGGAGCAGTTATCTTTAGAGGCTTGGAAGATTCGACGTATTATTGATACTTCAGTAACGAAACTAAAATCGTTCGGGCACCTGCGGTATCTTTCACAGGCCGAGATAGAAAAATTCGAGGTGATTGAATTAATCGACAACGTTACGTGCCCGTATTGCGAACACATGGACGGCATGGAGTTCAGCGTCGAAACGGCAGTCAGCACGATAGACGATGAGATCAGTGCAGGTCCCGGGAAGTTGGCAGCAACGAGTCCGTTTGCGACGACGTATAAAATCGATGCGTTCAAAAAATTAACGCAGGAAGATTTGGAGAGTAGCAATATCGTAAAGCCTCCGTTTCATCCGCATTGCCGAGGCCGTTTGGTATCTGTCTAATTTCCTGCACTCCACAAAAAAAAGAGAGATATAAGATGTAGTATTCAGAACTTTCGTTTTTAGAAATATTATTCAAAACATGATAGAGCATTTTTGAACCTGAAATATGGTACAAAAATGCTTTTTTTATTTTCCTTAACAATTTAGTAACAGTTTGTAACGAGTTGAAATAAGCGTACTTATGATTTTATTTTGAAAATAATGGTATTATAATAGTGCAGGATATTGCACAAAGCAAATATCCTGCATAGATTTACACTATCAAATTGAAATAACAACAAAAATAAACACTTTAAAAAAACAGCAATTATGAGAACATTTAAAGTAAACTTCAAAACAGCATCCGGAATCGCTAAGACGTATTTCATTGATGCAATGGACGCAACCGCAGCACTTTTATTCTTTAGTGCAGAAGCATTATTTCATAATTACGACGGAGTTTCTGCCGTTATTAATCACATCTAAAAATTAGTACCATGCAATATCTCGCTGAGGAACCAAGAACGTATTTAAAGAATCTGCCTGAGTTTTCTATAAAGTATAAAAAAGGGCAAGTAAAAGAAGTAAAAATCATTAACGCACAGACTGCCTATGAACTGCTAAAAGAATTGTATGACGCAGACACATTGGAGTATTGTGAGAGTTCAATCGTAATTTTCCTGAATAGAAATAACAGAAGTATCGGTTGGTTCAAAGTTAGTCAGGGAGGTATTTCAGGTACAGTTGTAGATAACCGAATGATATTAGCGACGGCATTAACCGCTGGAGCATCATCAATAATTATGAGCCATAATCATCCGAGCGGTAATATTAATCCAAGCGATATTGACGACAAATTAACAAGTAAACTAAAACAGGCTTGTGATATATTAGACATCAAATTATTAGACCATATTATAGTGACTGCAGACGATTATTACAGTTATGGTGAACAGGGTAAAATTTAATCAAATCAAATAAAAAAAATAGCATGAAAAATTTAGTAGCAACAGAAATGTTTATCATGGGCCCAGGGGGTGGCATGGAAAAATTGGAACCAATGAAAGAGTTACCGTTATACACGAAAGTCAGAAAATACGGAGCCGGTATGTTGGACGTGGACGGAGTAGTCATAGAACCTGCAAACGAGCATGGCGCACAGAAATGCGTTTCCATATCTGAAAGTTATAACGTATTTTTTACAATAGACCGTTATTCACGTCCATTAAGCAAGAAATTTGGTATAGGTACTTACTACTATGACGACATGAGCAAAGTAGAAAAATCAGAAGTCCTAAAGTACATTGAGAAAGCAATCAAAGCCGACGTTGAACGTGCTGAAAAAAAACGTATAAAAGCCGAAGCAGATGCAAAGGAATTAGCCGAATTACCTGCAAAGTTTCCACACCTGAAAGCAGTAACAGAGAACGCTGACAAAAAAGAGGTGAAAGATAACCTTATGGCCGATCTTAAAAAGAACTTTCCCGGCATCCGATTTTCGGTAACGAAATCGAATTACTCCACTTATCAAATCAGGTGGACGGACGGACCGACCAAAAAAGAAGTGAATGCAATTAGCGACAAGTTTGAGGCATACAGTAGCGACATCACAGGAGATTTTTACGATTATACACCGAGCCTGTTTAACAGAGTATTCGGAGGATTCAAATTCGTATTCTGTAATAGAGATATGAGTCCTGAAGTAATGCAGGTAAATAAAGATTTGGAGGTAGGTAGTTATCAGGACAAATTGGATTTGGTATTTAACGTATGGCAAAAGACTAGTTTCCCTGCCAAGTTCACTCCTACAGGCATCAAACATAAAGACGATGTTATGAGCGGTAATGACAGAGCTGATTTTTACGAGATAACCTTTGATACTCCGGCACCTGCTGAAGTGGAAAATACAGAAGTTATGGCAGGTGAAATCGTATTTCCGAATGGAGTGAAAATAGTTGACTATTCTGAAAGAGCCATTGCACTAATCGGAGATACTAAGCCTATCAAAGATACATTGAGTGGATTAGGTGGCCGTTTCAACTTCAGATTAACTTGCGGAGCAGGTTGGATATTTCCAATGACAAAAAAAGAAACAGTTGTTAACGCTTTAAATAAGTTATCGTAATGCAATACAATCTAAATTTTCTATACGAAAGCGGTGAAATATTAGTAGCCAACGTATCCGGTAAAAAGAGCCAAATGTTGGCCGTAATTAAAGCAGATAATTCGATAGAATACATCAAACAGAACTTACCTACTAAAGTGAAAAATCAGATTGAATTAGAGGCAAATAACAGAGTAAATTATTAACCATGCAAAAGATTATACCGAACCGACGAACGAACATGATTGCAGAGGATATGTTTGCGGAGGATATGCTCCAAATATTCGACAAGAAAACAGGAGCATACATCGGTTTAATCAAACGTGGTGAGCCTATACCTGAAATATACACGCTCGATAAAACAGAGCAAAAAATAGAAGTTATAGACGTAAATCAATTATCATTATTCTAAATAATCAGTAATGAAAAAGACAATAAAACCAGTTGATGTAACTAAGATAGCAGACTTTTATAAACGTCAGATGCTAAGAGAAACAGTAAACATTATTCAAAATTTTGGAACGATGTACGTGGACACTGCAGATAATAAAGAGCATGTATATTGCCTGAATAAAGTACAGGAAATGTTAAGCAAAATTGATGAGAAAGAGAAACAGAAATTTAGCAAACGTTCGTTGAATGAAATAAAAATACTCGAAAGCGTATTGGCAAAGAACGATTGTGCCTACATCAGATTTATAGATATTTATTAACAATTAAAATTAGCAGCATGACAAAGATTATTATTTTAGACTTCAACACAGGTGAAGCACACATATACACGTATGACAGTGCAGAGTTCCCAGAGGCAGAAGATTTCGTAAACTCCGAGGGTTTTCAATCAAGTAATTGCCAATGGCTAACATCGGATTCATTAACACTAACAATTCATTAATTATGGCAAATTGGTGTAGCAATCACGTAAGCGTTACCGGTGACAATCCGAACGTACAGGCATTCGTTAATGAGATTATTGAATTAAGCCTGAAGTACAGAAAAATTGAGGAGGGTGTACTGCCTGAATACTGCGAATATTTAAAAGACGGTTATCTCTTTTTTGATAACGAGATTTATGAGAAAGAAACGACTGATTTCAGCGCGGATAATCCATGCTTTAACTATTCTACCCAATGGAGCCCGAACCTGGCAATCCTGAAGTGTATGGCAGAACATCACAAAGTAAACATTGAAAGTGAGTACGAGGAAATGGGTATGCAGATTTACGGAAAGTGGACCTACAATGACGGCATCGAAAATGACGTATGGTTAGAGCAGGAGGATTTCGACCTATATACCGAGTATGAGGAGAATTATACCTATACATACAAAGGTGAAGTGTATAACTCTGAATGGGAAGTATTGGAGTTGATTTTGGAGAATAAGATTGCAGAATTAAAGAAACAACATTTTTTAACCAATAAAGAAACAGTATGAAAAATATAGAAATCAGAACACAGGACAAAGCTACCAAAAAGACGACGTACAGAATTAATCTGTCAAACGTGATAGTATTTTTACGGCACGACGAGGACAAGATTATCGTTCGGGATGATGAGCAGGTAATGGTAGAAGTTTACCACAATGGAGAGTTGATATTTTCAGACAGTAAGATTGAATTTTATAACAAGCTAAAAAATAATGTATGAGTTACGATAAAATGATGAAGTGGAACAGTAAACATATCAAAGGCACCAAGCAGACAGTAATAATGCATACAAATAGTGGATTTACTCCGTCGAAAGTTTTTTTAGATAGTTATTTTGAGTACAGGAATGAATGCAAAAATGCAGGTATAGTTCCGGAATCATGCGAGTATTATTATCACAACAAAACAGAATGCAGAAAAAAATTAAACGAAAATTAAGTAACTATTGATTATATCAAACTGAAGTACGATATTTGTGCAAATCAATACACAGGTAAATTAAAGTTATGGATTCAACAACGGAAAAAACATTACAGGATTTAGGTCGGAAAGTAAAAATGCTGCGAGAGGCAAAGGATATCAGTCAGGATGAGTTGGCAAGTAAGCTGAACCTGGTAAACGGCCATTCTTATATCTCGAAAATTGAAAAAGGTGCAGTAAACATCACGATAGAAAAAATGTGTGAGGTGTTATCTGTATTGGATTGCGAGTTTACTGTATTCGTAAAACCGAATTTCAAATTGAGCCAAAATAAAGCCAAAAAAACGAATGAAAAAAAAGGAGTGCTCAAACCCAAGAAGATAAGTTTTACAAGTTAAATCAAAGTACATACAAGCTAAATGAACGGCATAGTGGAGGATATCTGCTATGCCGTTTTGATTTATAACGATTTTTTCATTATACTTAGAGATAAAGTAAAGTTACTTATGTCTAAGAAAGGGAAAATTACAATGTTTAATAATACCAATGGTTTACTGTTGGCACCCAAATTTATTGAACTTGATAGCGGTAAGAAACAGTCATTTAGTTGGGATAATGAGGACTACAGGCAGTCAGTCGTAAATCCCGATATCTCCAATGCGATTGCAAAAAAGGAGGATTTTTTAGCGTTCAATTTCCGTCACATATCTGCAACCATTGTAGGAGCATGGAGTTGGAAAGCTACCGAGTTTAATGAGAAAGTTTTGAAAGAGGCTAAATCATTGCTCGAATATAAACCTGCATTAGTAAATCACAATGCGGAAACAGGTAATATAATTGGTGTTAATGGTAAAGTGGTTTATGAGAATGCATACAAGGCAAATGACGGCACCATTATTCCTGCAGGACTGAATGCACCTATTTGGATTGACGGCAAGTTACATACGGATATATGCCGTAAATTATCGGCATTCCCGGTGCCACATATCCAATCGGTATCAGTATCTCTCTTATTCGAGTGGGAGCCGTCACATACGTTTACGGACCAAAGCGGTAACGAGGATGATTGGATGTTCGAAATGCGTATCGGTACCCTGGTTGACGGTACAATGGTAAGACGTGTGGTTACTAAAATTGTGGACTTCTATGAAACATCATTGGTATTTTTAGGAGCAGATCCGTTTGCAAAAATAGTAGATACCGAGGGCAAGTTGGTGAATGTAGAGAAATCTGCAATCGTTGGCAGACAGATGTTTTCGGATGATAAAATTGGTAGCGATTATTACAAAAGAAGTAACGGCCATTACTATTTAATGGACGATGTTACCTTTGCAAACGAAAAAAGTATAAATTTAAGAGAACGAATTAACGTCGATTTTTCAAAAAATGGAAATTCACCCAAAAATAACGAAATGAAAGTATTAAAATTATCCGGCAAAAAAGAAGATTACGCACAGGAAGTGCTTACTACCTTAGAAGAATCTTTCAAAGTTGAATTTGTTGAGTTGAAAGACGAAACAGAAACAATCACAAACCTGACAAAAGAGGTGGAGGAGTTCAAATCTGCAAAGACTACTGCAGAAGAATCTTTGGCTAAAGTTCAAAGCGAATTAACTGAAGCGAAAAATGCATTTGCTGAATACGAGAAAATCGTTCCGGTAGCTGAACTTTCCGAGTTTGCAAAAGTTATCGACCTGGCACAAGTAAAACCTTTGGCAGAGTTCGGACGTAAGGTTGAATTATCCAAGCGTGAGGAGTGCATCCGTTTATACAAGGTTTCTGTAAAAGACAAAACCAATGATGCAGTCATTAAGACAATCAATGAAGCGAGTTTCGATGCATTGGAGGGATTGATGCAACAGTATGGCGGTACCTGCATGGAGCAGTTCGGTGGAAAATGTGACGAATGTAATTCTACTAAAGTGAGTTTCCGTTCTTCAGTGAACGAGGGTGAGCAGAAAGAGGAAACAGAGAAAACGTCATTCGTTTCTATGGCAGAACAAATCAGAAATTAATTATTTATTTTATCAAATTATAAAAATCAAAAAAGATGACAGGTTCTATCCAAACAACCCCTACACAAGTCATAAAAAACATGACTTCAGATGCGTTACAACTAACTTTTGTAAGTTCAGCAGGTAGCGAAATAAAAGCAGGACAGGAGGTATATCAACATACTGACGGTACCGTTAAAAAACGTACATTAGGTACGCAAATTCCTTTGGGAATTGCATTATCTGATACTCCGGACGGAGAGCGTGTATTAGTGCGTGTGCCTCATCAAATGGTTATCGAGGGTATTGCGAAAGGCGGTGCTTTAAATGCAGGTGTTGCAGTAGTTCCTGACGGTACATTAAATGCAGACGGATATCCGAACTATGTAGCAGCCGGTGCATCAGCCTATGTGTCAGCATTCACATTGAAAGCAGCAGTTGAAGATGCAAGAGTTCGTATCGGTATCATTCAGGGTGTGTATTTAACGCCTGGAGCATAATCGTTAATCGTAATCAATTAGTAATCGTATAAATCAAATAAAATGAAAGAAAACCTATTAAAGTTGAGAAAACACAACTTAGCAGTATTCAAAGGTGATAAAACTGACAGACTTCAAGCAGATGAAGTAAAGACGTTAACCGAAGAAACGATCCCGGATTTTGCAAAAGAAATTGCGTTAACTAGACAAGGTAGAGCAACCGATGCTTACGGTCGTGTTATCCCGGCATACAATATTTCGTTTGCAGATGCTATCAGCATCCACTATGGTATTCAGCCGGCAAAGCAAACCGAAAGTGGCGAAAAGTTAAGCTACAAGCAACAACAAAAGCATGTTGTTAAGGAGTTCCTGAAGCAAATGGATATTTTCATGGGTTCCGATACTCTGAAAACTGCGGCCGCTCGTTTGGGTAATGCGAATTTAGGTGTTCAGTCTTTGACAGATGCACTTACTAAATATTCACAGTTCGATGCATTAGCGAATACCTCCGGTGTTCCTGCAGACTACCGTTTCATCATTCCTGAATTAATCTTAACGGCTATCCGTTTGGATTACGATGCAAGTTCATTGCACCAGGGTTGGGTTGCCACGACGCAATCAATCTCACAGGACGAAATCACAATGCCGTTCATCAAGAAAGGTAATGCGGTTGCACGTAAAGTTGGTGAGGGTGAAAGTATCGAATTTGGTTCCGTATCATTCGGTAAAAAGAAAGCCGGTGTATTCAAAGTTGGTTTGGGTTTCAAAATCACAGACGAACTGATTGAGCGTTCATCTTTGGACATGATTTTCACGTTCTTAGGTGAGGTGGGTGTAGATATGTCAATCTGCGCTGACTATGAGGCTTACAGAGTATTGGTGAACGGTGAGCAATCTTCAGGTGCAGAATCCGCTCCGACTATCGGTGTTGCGACTGCCAACACATTCAACTTCAAAGACATCAAACGTGGTACGTCCCGTTTACGTCGATTGAAAAGAATGCCTGATACAATCATTACAGGTGAAAACGACGGTATCGATATCACTTCATTACCGGAGTTTCAGGGTTTCAATGGTGGCAACAAAATGGCAACTATTCAGTCAATCTTAGGAGTGCCTGATACATTGAAAAACGACGTGTACACAGTTGGAAGCAATCAGATCATGTTGTTAGACAGTACAAAAGCAATGGCGAAATTGCAGTACGGTTCTATGAAAATGGAGGAAAGAAGAAATCCACAAACACAGGAGAACGAAATCTTTGTAAGCGACTATATCGGATTTTCAATTATCAGACGTGATGCACGTTTAATCATTGACAAATCAGTATTGTTCAGCGCACAAGGTTTCCCTGCATACATGGATATCGACGCACGTATCAACGAGGCGTTCAAATACCATGAGGAGTAATATTTTTCACCATTAAATAAATAGTATGGAAATTTTTGTAAAGTTGAAAGATGCAAGTAACTCACACAGTATATTGCATCAGCAAAAAAACCTGTTCGGTAAAAAAGTTGAGAAAGTTCTGAAAGACGTTTACGTTTCAAAACTTTTGAAAGACGGAGTTATCGTGGAGGCAAAAGAAACGGAATACGACGCTTGGGTAAAGAGCAATCCGGTTGAAGTTTCTGCTGAAGAAAAAGCTATCGAGGATAACAAGGTAAGCGAAAAATCAGAAGTGGAAAAAACAGAAGAAACAACTGCAGATGAAACGTTCGTGGATTTGGCAGAGAAGTTCATCGACCAGGGTATCGTAACCAAAGACAGTAAAGGGTACAAACTCGAAAGTGAGTATATCGGAAAGAAGAAAAATGATGTCGCAAAATCATTATCGGAATTACCGGCAGAAAAGTTGGAAGAATTGAAAGCCTTATTGGACTAAGATTTATTCATACAGAAAAAGAAAAACGGATGCTCACAGTATCCGTTTTTTTTATTTATATTTAGTATTATGGCAATAGGAACAGTAATACAATTAGTGAAAGAGCGACTACCTTTCATACCTAATGATAACACGTATGACGCTCGAATAGAATCTCTGAAATTAGAGGTTTATTATGCACTTCAGCATTGCACAAAATTGACAGATGCAGAGGTAGAGGACGATTCGAAATATACCGGCCTCCGGAGGTTCTTAGTGGCACGATATGTTTGCTACCTGCTTATCTACAATAAAATCATTGAGGTAGTTGGTGGTGTAGGAGGTAGTGCTCCGTCCGGGAACAAGCGTATCAAAAAAGGTAAAGCTGACGTTGTTGAGGCCGAATTTGACTATGCAAAAGCATCCGACGGTACCACATTGACTATGGAGGCAACAAACTTGATGAATGGCCTGTTAAAAGAGATTTGCAGTTATGCAAGTACGTTGAAATGTAGCCTACCATTATGCTCCGGCATTATAAAGAGCAAAGGTTACGGCCCTGCATTCATAGCGTATGGTGGCACGTCGAATATCTGCGGTTGTGGCAGTAGTTCTAATCCTCAAAACGACTATTAATTATGGCATCATTACTGACAGATAGCGAATTTGATGAGATACGTGATACGATTAAAGACGTTACCGATACTTTCCTGCGTTTACCTATCGTATGGAAGAAAGACAAGAATACTGCAACCAGGTTCATGCGTGACATCGACGGAGAGCGTACATACGACGATATAGCATTGTCGGGATTGGTTGTTTGGAACGATCAAGGGAACGGAGCATTGTTGAGCAAAGGATTGAATGGTGCCATTGATTTAGCCGACGGTTATGTATTGCTGAATTACGAAGATGCACAAACTGCAGGTGTAGTTTCCTCCACACATAACCAAATCGTAAATCCTGCGAAAGATTATCTCGTTTTCGATAATGAAAAGCATGAGATTTTATCGTTGAATATGTTAGGACAACTGAAAGACAAAAACTGTTTATTGAAAGTTCACTTTAAGAAGAATATCAGGCCAAATGGCTAAGAATATAAAAAAAGTTGGCAGGTGGGATTTAGCCGGTATGGTTACAAAAAATCTGAAGCATGACATTAAAGATAGTAACCTTATCGTGAACAGGAAAATGGGTTCCTTATTGGAGCGGTACGTCATAAAGTGGATTAAGCGCCAACCTGGGTTGTGGGCACCATTGAACGAGAAGTACAAAAAGCGGAAAGAGAAACAGGGTTATTCAAATCTGACATTGAGGCGTACAGGTACGTTGATTAATAATATCACATCGGTAGCAAGTATGGACACGATCTTCTGCGGAGTAAAGCGTGAAGTAAAGTACAATGACGGAGAGAGCGTGGCGAACATTGCGTTGATTATGGAAGTAGGTAGCGCAAAGCGTAACATTCCTCCACGACCATATTTAACTCCGGCCATGAGGTGGATGGGTATGAAAATCAGAACGGAGAAATTGTACGAAGTAATGCTCATGGATTATATCAGAAAAAAATACGGAATATGAAATTCAAGCAATCAGAAATAAGCGACGGTATATTCGAAGTAATACGCAAAGCGGTGGTGGCCGGCGGTTATCTGCCTGACTTTGTTTCAGCCGGTAGCAGTAGTGCATATCAATCTGCCAAAGGAGCAATTATCAGTTCCGGTAAAGAAGTAATTGAAGTATTCAATGTCGGTACCTATAAGAGCAAGGGTGAGGATATGAATAATAACATTATTATCAATAGAGCATCGGTTGTCCCTGCAAAGATTGGTACAGGTAAAGAAATAGCATTCGTTCAAAATGATAATGGAACGTTTGATAAAATTCACACTCCCGACACTCGATATGACATTATGTATAGTATATCGTACAATACAATTAGCGAAAAATACGCTGAAATTATTGAGGATATTATACTGAATGCATTTGAATCAAGAAAGTTTATAAGAGCGGTAAGGAGCAATGGTGATATAATAATGAACGTTTTAGATGATTACAATAACGACCTATCTGACGACTTTGGTGGTAGTATTGAATCAATAGAAAACGTTGCAGGTTTTTGGCTTATGAATCGTGGATTTGTTGATACTTCAGGTACTAATTTTATTGAGAAACAGTGGAGGTTTGAAGCTATTAATATTGATTTAATTGGTTGGAAAAATATTGATACGGTACCACAATTAGTTCAGTTTGATTTCGCTTTAGGCACCGAGCCTAACAATACAAATGCAGGTAATGAGGATTTATTCAACATAGATTTAGAAATTTAAAAGTATTTGTATAAATTACAGTATAACGATAATCTAAAAATTTAAAATTCAGGAAAATGACAAACTTATCAGGAACTCCCGGAGCATCTACCAACATATCAGATGTAGGCGTAATACCGGCAAATAGCAATAAAGGAATTATTTGTGTAAACATCATTGCCAAAAGAGGAAAGTTAGGTAAGCAATATTTGATTACCAATGCTACCGAATTGAAAAGAATATTAGGTGGTGCGATTCCCGGGAATCAAGACTTCTACAAGTTGTCAAGAGGCTTAAACAAAGGAGCAAAGTTGCGAGTAGCGAGAGTTTTTCATTTGACAGATCAGGACGACGCAACTACCGTTGAGGGTGACGTTGCAACAGTTACGGCCACACAAAACGTTACTGAAGTATTAGCGAGAGCAAATGCAAAATTGACTACCGTTCCGAGCGGTGACGTTGTGGTTCAGTATGTAGTGAATACAGTAAGTGGTGAGGTAGTGATTGCATCGTACACAATTCCGACATCAGGTAGTCCAACGGTAGCAACTGTAAATACGGCATTATATACTGCGGTAAATGCAGGTACAGGTACGCATGGTTATACTGCTACAATCGACGGTGGTTACATCGTTACGGTGATTGCACCAACCGGTTCCGGAGAAGATGCGAACAGATATTTCCTGAACGTGGTACAGACAGGAGCAACTGCAGGAACAGTAGCCGGTAATGGCCGTTTTGCAGGTGGTGTTACAGGTGTTGACGCATCGGTGGAAATTGATGCTGAAGCAGTAGGCTCCGGTTACAATGGTACAGTAATTGAAATCGTAAAATCAATTTCAAATCAGCCGGGTAAAGTTGACATCAAAGTAACGTTACCCGATAACGATTTACCAATACAAGTGAGCAACTATGACAGAGTGCTAACATCTGAAACGTGTGCATCTTTGAACGGACAAATCGGTGTAGTAGCATTCGACTTCAGTTCAATGAATGTAGGTAATATGTTACCTATTGGTACGTTTATTTTAGCAGACGGTACACAGGACGTATCATTGATTAATGATGCTGATTTTATCGGTAGTCCAATATCTAAAAACGGATATCACTCATTCAATGACGTGAGTGACAGTATGCGTATTTGGAACGTTTCAAAGCCTACACATACTGCTAATCAGGGATTGGTTGCATACGTTATGGCTCGTGGTGATATGCGCTGCAGAATTTATACTCCGTTAGGATTAAGCATTGAAGGTATCACTGATTTCAGAAACGGTACCGGCTCATTCTCTCATCAGCCGATTGATTCTTTTTACGGAGATATGTGGTACACAGACATCGAAATAAACGATCCTGCAAATTCCTCTAATACAGGATATGTAATAAGCGGTATTGGCGACCAATTAGCTAACAGAACATTAGCAGACGATAAAGCAGGTGTTTGGATATCTGATTCCGGTGAAATGTTCGGTAAATTATTCGGTGTGAATGACGTGGCGATTAACTTCAAATCTCCTGCATACAAAGGTTATTACGACGATTTGTATGAGGGTGGTGTGAATGCTATCGTAAATCATCCGACGTTCAAAATCACGAATTGGGGTAACAGAACATTGAACCTGAACCGTACCTCTTTATTGAGCAAAACAAACATTGCCGACCTGGTGGTTTATATTTCAAGAGAGGTAAAGCTGATTGCAGAGCGTATGTCTTTCAATCCGAATGATTTGGTTATGTTCGGAAGATTATACAGAAAGGTGCGTCCGTTCATTATCGACGAGTTGATTGCCGGTAGAGCAATCGAGGGTGGTACCGGCCCGAAATACGGTGAGGGAACATGGTGGCATTGGTTAGGCGACCAAAACGCTAAGAACCTGAATGAACTTCAGTTCAACACAAAGAGCGACGTAGATGCAGGTAAATATCGTGTTCGTTTTGCATTCAAGCCGATTGCATCAAACGAATACATAGCTATCGACATTGCACCTGCAGATAGCGTAACTATTCAAAACATTCAACAATTATTAACAGTAAACTAATTCAAAAGTCATGGCAATAAATAATCCACAAGGCAACTTTAATTGGCGTTTAGATTTGGACGATGTATCAAACGAACGTTTACAAAACGTACAACTGCCGTCGGTAGAATGGACGGAGCATAAGCAGGGTACCCAGGGTAACGATCCCGATACGAAAACTCCGGGCAAGAAAATCGTAGGAGATATGACTGCAGAAATGGTAGTTCCCGATACAGGTGATACCGATTTATGGAACAAGCTGAATAAAGCAAAAACCATGAAGCGTTCGCAGTATTGCGGTAACGGTGTTCTGTATGAATTGGATGCGAACGGCCAACCGGTGCAGACGCATATTTTGGAGAACGTGTGGATTAAGAAAGTGGAGACCGCTAATTATGAAACGAAAGGAGATAACTCCGATAACCTTATACGAACCGTAACTTTCAGCGTAGGCGATACTAACGTACAGTAATACGCAGGAAGTGTTTATTGGTGAAAAAGCCTGACTATTTTTATAGTCGGGTTTTTTTATTTTATATCCTCCACTCAAAAAAAAGAGAGATATAAGATGTAGCCTGAATACCAATGCAGATTTATCGTATTCAGAAATATTAATAAAAACTACATAGAGAAAAAATCAGCCTATTTTCAAGCCTGAAAATGGTTTCTTTAAATTCCTTAACATTTTAGTAACAGTTCATAACAGATTGAAATAAGAGTATTTACATTTTTATTTTGAAAATAATAGTATTATAATGGTGTGGGATATTGCACAAAGCAAATATCCTGCATAGATTTACACTATCAAATTAAAACAACAACAAAAATAAACGACATGACAACAAAGGAAGTATTTGAAGCATAAGCGAATACACGCCACAAATCGAAGTAACACAGGAAACAGATAAAAATCAATTACAATTATTTTAAAAAATAAACACCATGCAAACACCACCATCACAAGAAGTACAAACAGCCATTAATGAAAATAACAAAGTTTTAGACTTTATTAAAACATGGCAAAGTAAAAATGAATACAACCCTAAATTTTTAGATGAATTTAACGCAAAGTTTAACGCAGAATTTAACGACTTTCTGAAAGCGGGAAACTTTACAGCAGAAACAATTAAATTCTTTATTTATAAACCCGATTTAATCACAAAGTAAAAATAATAAAATGAATACAGCAACAGCAACCACAGCACAAGAAATAAATTTAATTTCTTACAACATACACGGGCAGAAATTAAGAGAAGGAATAATAAAAATTGACTTTGAAAAAGAAAAAGTAATATTTCCAAGTGGTAAAGAATACAGTGTTATAAATGATTATGAATTTACATACAAGATTTTAAAAGGAACAATAAAGGCAGCCGGAGGAATAAACGGACTAAGTAAATTCTTTAATGAAATAAACAGACAAGACAGTCCATTTAACCCATGTTATACAAATTTATTTATAGAATTATAAACATCAATTTTTAACTCCACAGCATAAAGCAGGAAAAATTAACTAACAAACTAAAAAAGATTTTATGAATAACTACAACTCAATTAAAGCTAAAATACAAAATGAAGGATGCTATATTGAAGCAGAAACGTATAAAAATGGAGTAACAATACACTCTTTAATAAAAAGAGAAGATGAAACTACCAAAACCATATTTTGTGAAATTGCAGCTAACATAGCGAAAATGTTGGAAAAAGAAACAGGAAAGGCAATAACACACAAAGAAGGATTAACCGTAGCATTAAATTTTAATCCAGTTCCGGTAAAGCATAACATGGTAAGAACATTCCATTATAACGACACAGAAGAAAAACTATTTAATTAACCAAACTATTTTAATCAAATCACTAAAAAATTACTTATGTTATCACATACTATCAAAAAAACGGCAAAAAAGTTATTCAGCGGCAAATATAAAGGGTTATTTATGTTATTGGAAATTAACCAGCACGCAATATCTTTTAAAAACGTTAACGGCGTTGTTTTCTCTTATCAATCCGGACCTGATATTGAAAACTTTTTTAATTTATTTCCTGGTTGTGGTTTTTTAAGTGCTGGATATGTGAAAGAAGGAACCGTATATGGACCTACTTTTAAAAGTGAATATAACACTTGTGGTCTTATAGATACGGCAGAATATACTGCTTTTTATCAGCAAGCAACCGACAACCCAGACTTTATAAAAAGAACCGCTTTACAAATCACATTAAACTAAACAAGATGCAGAACACAGCAGAAAAATATAAAATCGTGCTATTAACTACACAAGGACTAAAAACGGAAATATACAGCACCAGCACGCCGTTAGAAGATTTTACCGCCGAAATGGTGAAAAAGTACGGAACATTCACAACCTACACAAGCAATTTAATAACAAACTAAAAACTATTTTATGAAAAAGGAATTAAAACAGGCGATTATCAATTTCATTTTTGAGAATGAGAAAGATTTTCAATTAAACAACAGAACTTCAAACGAATTTTCGGCTTATATGTACGATTCAAGCGGGAACTATCTAATCGGTGGTGAAGATGTAGCAAGGTTTATTCGTGATGCGATAAAACTATTAACCGAACAGTAAAAACAAAACACATTTCAACGAATCCGCAAGGCAGTAACGGAATTTTTAACAATCTAAATTTAAGAAAATGAAAATCAAAAAATTTGACTACTCACAAAGCACGGAGGATATTTTCTATAAGATAATATATCCGATCTATGCAACTCAATTTCTTTATGGAGATAACTATGAAAACTTTGCGTTCCTGGTATCAGCAAATTTCATACTCAACAACACGCAATGGGAAATAATATTGGAACATTGGGAAGAAAAGGAAAGTATTTTAAAAATTTCACATACAAATATTTAAGACATGAAAATCAAAGACTTTATAAAGGTATTCGGAGAAAGTGGACACAGCGCACGATTTGAAGGATGCACAGCCAAAAACGGAGATAAGGCAACCGGAGAATATAAAGTGGAAGCAAATGAAGTCCTATACACATACACCGATAAAAAAGAGAGGACGTAAGACGGTTGCTGAATTATCACAGTTGAACTAAAAAGTATTAAATTTCGGGTGTGCAAGAGTGCACACTCGAAATATTTTTCTAACTTTAAATAAAAAATCATGTACGGATTAAAAGCAACAACGAAATCAAATTACTGTTTAGTTATGGTATGGCAGAAAGATAGTTTGGACAATAATCGTCATATCTTACTGCACCTGGCACCCGAATTAAGAGCGAAGCTACAAGTAGCATTCTCTATAATCGACGGAGCACCGGTATTCAATCCGAATATCGATAAATCAAATCTGCAGTTTACAGATATAGGGTTTGATATTACTAAACACGTCAAACTGATAGGCAATTTAATAGACGGTAGTACGGATGCCATTGACGAAATGTTTACCGAAAGCGACAAAATTCTATTCGTAGAAAAGGTCGATACCTCTGAATTTGCAGAGTATTTCACAGAAGTTCGTCAGGCAATATTGCACCTGAAAGACGAATTATTTTCGATAGAAATTATCGGAGTAAATGAGGAGCATGATTTGTGGTTAGCGGATGCTATTGAAACAAAATTTATAAAACACTAAAATTAGCAACAATGAAAGCAGTATTAAGTCAACAAAACGGTAGCAGTATGCATTCATACCACAATACAACAGGTATGCAAAAACCGGAGTTAAAAGCAGCCGAACAAAAGGCACAAAAACAGGACGTTCTCGTACTTCAGGTATTCAAGGACAACCGATTGAAAGACTTTACGCCATGCGAGGTGTATGAGTACATGATAAAAAAGGGTGTGATTAGCCGTAAGGTTCCTATCACTTCTATACGCAGAGCAATCAGCAATCTTACTGCAACAGGTAAGGAAGATTTAGAGAAACTGCCAGGCAAACGTGAGGGAGCATACGGCCAACCAAACAGGACGTGGAGGCTGAACAGAGTGAAATATAACGTCGCTGAACAAATGGAAATGTTTAATTAAGAGTTATGGAAAAGAGCAAAAAAAACAGTCACATGATGAATGCAGAAACGTGGAGAGCGTATATGTATATGAAAGTGACGTTAGAAAATATATATAGCGGAAAGTACCCTAATGGCGTTAAATTTAAGCCAAAAGATTATGAGGATGCTAAAGAACAAGTGGAATTATGTACGCAGGTTCTTATGGACCACAATGTAGATTTACCGATATATGAGGCACCGGTTTTTGAGCCGGTTGCAGGTTCACAGTTGGATTTGTTTATGGTATAAAAATATAATATTTGCAGAAATGCAAACTTATAAAGATATGTGTTTGACTTGCTGACAGACATATTGTTTTTTAAGTGTTTAGAGAGGTGTTCGCATCTCTCTTTTTTTTGTTTATATTTGATATTATTCACCAATGAAAAATTTATAATTATGTCTAATGTTTTTGGAAATCGTAAACGTGGTACACACGTAATTCCCTCCGGTGTGGAGGTTGAACTGCAATCCCTAAGAGGTAAGCACCAAGAGGATATTTCGATTAATGACGAGGCTAAACGTCGTGATGCAATCGATACTATGTTGCTTGAATGCGTTACCAGGATTGGAAGTAATTCAAGTCCTAATTTAAAGGATATTCAGAACCTGTTGTCTGAAGACAGAAAGGAAATGCTTATGGCGCTCCGTCAGTTGTCGAACGGATTTAATCCGACGTTCACTTTTAAGTATGAGTTTCCGACTCAAAACAGTAAAAGACTAGAGCAAACGTATGAAGTTATTTTCGACAAAGAGGACTTTCCTAAAAAACCGTATGAATGGACGTTAAAAGCTATGGAAATTTCGTACAAAGAGGAGCGTGGAATACCTGAACAAGACGAACTGAATAACGAGCAAAAAAACGAAGTTATGCAGTTACCGTTCCCGGTATTATTCGAGGATTACAATGAAATGCTGAAGTTGTATAAAAAGCAAACATTAAAACTGCCTGAAAGCGGTGTTACAGTAGTTTACAACCTGTTGGACGGTAAGACTGAAAACAACTATGGCAAAACATTGAAGTCCAATAAAATAAGTTCCCACACGTATATCGTGATGCGTGACGCAAAGTATTTAGATCCCGACAAGTTGGAGCAAGGCAAGGAGATACCAATTATCTTGCCATTGGGAGAACTGTCGATTGTTGATATAGAGTTCTTACGTGGTGAAATGAGAAAGGTGGAGGCCGATATTCATACTACTGTGGTGGTACAATACAAAGGCGATGCATCTATACAGGCGCAGGTAAATCTGATAGCTACTCCGGCTTTTTTCTTCCCCAGCTTGGCACTTTAAAAGGGTACGAGTTGGGATTCCGGGTTATGGATGCGTGGTTCGATTTAAGTTATGGAGGACTGTCAATTTCACTCGAAGAATTATATGCAATGCCATACGATAATATTTACTCGCTTTTAATGCGTATGGACATTCAGAAAAAACATGAAAAAGCGGAAATGGATAAAGCAAAACACAAAAAGTAAAAGTATGATATTCGGAGGAGGTAGCGTAGGTGGTGGTGCAATCGGAACAGGGATTGTATTCACGTTGTACGACCAATTTAGTGCAACATCTGATAAGATTGCCACAAAGTTCAAAACTTTGGAGGGTATATCTGAACAAGCAGCAAACAAAATTGACAGTAGTTTATCGAAAATGAAACTTGGTTTTGCTTCAATGGTAGTAGGTGCAGGTATATTAGCAACTTTGGCATTTCCTATTGATAAAGCAGCAGAATTTGAACAAGGACTTTCCGCAATAAAAGCGGTATCAGGTGCTACCAATGCAGAAATGAAAATACTTAGTGATTTATCACTCGAAATGGGTAAGAAAACAAAGTATTCTGCATTAGAATCAGCACAGGGTATTGAGGAGTTAATTAAAGCAGGTGTTTCCTTGAAAGATGTTGTAAACGGAGGTATAGAGGGTGCATTGAATTTAGCGGCCGCAGGTGAAATAGAAGTCGCAGATGCAGCCGAAATTGCTTCTATGGCATTAAATGCATTTAGGAATGATGCGCTAACAGTAACGAAAGCGGCTGACATCTTAGCAGGAGCGGCCAATGCTTCTGCAACCGATATCAGTGGCCTGAAAATGGGTTTATCACAAGCATCTGCAGTTGCATCCGGTTTTAAAATGACGTTTCTTGATACGAGTACGGCATTAGCAGTATTTGCACAGAATGGTTTGAAAGGTTCAGACGGTGGTACCTCTTTAAAAAATATGTTGCTGAATTTAATACCGACAACAAAGGCACAGATTGAACTTTCCAAAAAATTAGGATTAGTTACTGCAGACGGTGCGAATGCATTTTTTGATAGTACCGGTAAGATGAAAGATTTAGCCGGTATCTCCGATGTATTGCAAAAATCATTTAGTGGATTAACCGATGAGCAGAGAGCATCTGCAATGGTAACTTTATTTGGTACCGATGCAATCAGAGCATCAAATATCCTGTATAAAGAGGGTGCGAAAGGCGTGAATGATATGCAACAAGCCATGACAAAGTTTACTGCATTGAGTGTTGCAACGGAGCGTATGAATAACCTAAAAGGAGCAACAGAGCAGATGAAAGGTTCGTTTGAAACGATGATGATAGTAATAGGTTCAGGATTTACAAAGCCGTTATCTTTGCTCGTAAAAGGTTTCCAATTTTTGTTCGATATTGTTACATCTTTGGCAAGTACAAAACTCGGTAAGGTATTACTCATCACGTTTGGAATTATAGGAGCAGGTGCATTGGTATTAGGTGCGTTTGTATTAGTGACAAATTTAGCCACGTTTGCATCCGGCCAACTCGCATTGGCATTCGCATCTTTGGGTAAGACTGCCATTGCAACTGCATTCGCTGAACAGGGATTGATTGCAGGTACTAAAGCGTTGACGGCATCACTCCTGCCATTGATTTGGGAGTTCCTGCCAATTATAGTTGCAGTAGCATCCGTTATCTATCTGTTTTACAGAATGAAAAAAGGGTTTGAGGACTTCAATGCTATGGCCGACGGTACAGGTAAAAAGCTATCAGGTATCTCCGGTGTATTCCAAAAAATCGGTGGTGTAATTCAGGCGTTCATGGAAATTTGGAGTAGTGCTACCGACGACGGATTTACGTTCTCTGATAACACGTATAAGGCTTTAAAGAACATGGGTATCTATGAGTTTGCAGTCAACATGGGTGTAGCATTCGGTTACATTCGCCAGGGTTTCCAAATGTTGGGTAAAGTGGCATCTGCAATATGGAACGTACTTCAGCCGATCTTTGGTTCAATAGGAAATCTGATTGGAACGGTGGCAATTATTATCGGTGTGGTATTGGTAGGTGCAGTAATAGCATGGACGGCTTCAATGATAGGAGCGGCCATTGCTACATTGGCGGCCACATGGCCTATTTTACTGATTATCGGAATAATCATTGCACTCGTTTACGTTATTCAAAATTTCGGTAAAATTTGGGATTGGGTGGTAGAAAAATTCAAAGCAGGTTGGCATTCAATGGTGGAGGCAGGAAAGTCTATTTTTATGGAGTTCATAGTTTGGTTGGGTGGATTAGGCATACAGTTCTTTAATTGGGGAGTTTCACTTGTGCAGAGCATCGGTGACGGTATTATTTCAGCGTGGGAATGGTTGAAAGGTGAAATGCTTTCCCTGATTGCCGATTTACCCGGAGGTAAGATTTTACTTTCAGCATTGGGTATTGATGTTCCTGAAGCAAACGGCACCGGTAATGGTGGAAATGTTAGTGGACCAACTCCGTTAACCACTCCGTCTGCAATAGGCACCACTATTGCTCAACAGAAAAGTGTTCGTGGTGAGAATACTAATTCATTCACTCAAACAGTTGAGAAAAAAGAAACGTTACAAACGGTTAAATTGCAGATTGACGGCAGGGAATTAAAAACTGCATTGGATAAGGTTGATAAAGAACAAAATTCTCGAAAATAATGCAGTACAATTTCAATACAACAAAGAGTGAATTATACATTGTGGAATTACGGCCTCCGTTCCAAAGGTGTATGATACAATTCGTGCCTGAAAATATCAGTAATCCGAGGAAAGCAAATCTGCAGGACGTGGTAATCGTAGGCCGTAATAATGAAATGATGCAGTATGTGAGCGGTAGTGAAAATATGACATTGAATTTAGACTTTTACAGTGACGACGTTGAAAGGAAAGATGTGATTAAAACGATAAATTGGCTGAAATCATTGACATATAACGACGGAGCACCTGGTAGTTACCGGAATGTTAGAGTGATATTCGGAGAACTGTTTAAGAACGACGTTTGGGTAATTGATTCCGTAGATCCCGACATGAGTATATTTGATGCTGAAAATGGTTGGTTGCCTGTAATGGCAAAAGTAAAAGTGAGTTTCAAATTAGATACGCAAAGAAATATTAATTTAAACGATGTAAGAGATAGATAAATGGCAGGTTTATATTTACACGATTTTGACTTATACAGTAATGGCCGGATAATAGTTCTGCCAAGTGGTAATAAATTGCTGAAACGTGATAAAATAAAGTATTCTCCACAAGAGCCTGATATTTACCATACAGTAGTTGCAGGAGATACACTTACATTTTTAGCATGGAAATTTTACAGTAGATTTACTTCAGATGCTCCTAAGTATTGGAAATACATAGCAGACGTTAACAACATCAAAAATCCTCTCGATATCCGGCAGTACATAGGTAAGAATATTGTAATACCGAATTTTGCATTGATTAAATTAAGCGAATAATGGCAAGCAGTCCATATTACATAATCCAGATAAAAGAAAGTGGCAGGAACATAACGAACTATGTTACAAATCTGCATTATGAGGATTGCATCAAAGAGGATGATTTGGTAGAGTTGAAAATTGACGGAGCCACATTAGAATTGATTGATAGCGATGATTTTATTGTCGGTAATCATGTGATATACAGTTTCGGATTAGGTGAGCGTGTGCAGTCCGGCCAAAGGTTGGCAGTGATTAAAGATATAGACGTGGATTATGCCAAAACAATTTCCATGACGATAAAATGTAGAGATACAGGCTTCTACATGAAAAAGGAAACGTCGAATAAAGTTTACACGAATAAAACGAGTTCACAAATAGTGAGCGATATCTGCAATTTATACGGATATGTGCCAAATATTGACGAAAGTACATTTGTTCATAAGAGCATATCACAGGGAAATAAAACGTTTCACCAATTCTGCAATGAGTTAGCTAAAAAAGAGGGAAGTAATGGTAAGGACGGAAGTTTTGAATTTTACGTTCGTGGTAATGAATTATACTTTCAGAAACGTAACCTGAAGAAAGATAGTAAGCGACTGTTTACCTATGGTGACGGTAATGATATTGTAAAGTATTTCAATCCGTCATACAGTCAGGAAAATGAGGGAAAATCTGATTCCGTTACCGTTGCAGGTATAGACAAAGAAACAGGTGAGCAGTTTACATCTAAAGCTGGTAGTAAAAGCAATCCCGAAACTGCATTAGGTAAAGTTCAGCATTCATTCGATTGGAAAGGTAAGGAGGTTGGTATAAGCAATCCTGCACCTATTGGTGAAGTAATAACTACCGGTAAAAATATTGCCGTTCCGGTAGATGATAAAGTAGCTGCAGATAAAATAACTTCAGCATCACAAAAAGATGCAAATAAATCACAGTTGCAAATGGAAATGGGTATAGACCTGGACCCGACAATTAATGCAGGTGATATTATTACCGTATCAGGAGTAGCAAAAAAACATTCCGGTAATTGGTATGTAACAAAAGTGGTGCATCAAATTGGTAGTGGTGCAAGTACCGTCATAAGTGCCGATAAAAACGCATCAAATAAATCATTGACTAATAATACTGCCAAAACGAGTACAAACACAAGCCAAAACAATGATGTGAATGAAACAAAAGGCAAAAACAGTCAGGAACAGGTAAAGAAAATTCATAGTTATAATTGGGAGGGTAAAGAAAAAAAATAATGAGCGCTTTCAGAGAATTTTTAGATAACATGACAAGTGGAGGTTTGGAATACTTCGGTTTATACTATGGAAAGTATGAGGCATTGGTAGTAGATTGCGACGATCCTGAAAAACGTGGACGTTTAAAAATTTCCTGTCCGAGAATTTACGGCAATGAAAAATACGATAAGTGGGTTTATCCAAGTGGTTTATTTGCAGGTAAAAACTATGGTATGCACTTTATACCTCAAAATGGTGATGTTATCAGGCTTACATTCGACGGAGGTAACGTAAATTTCCCGGTGTGGGAGTACGGTTGGTGGCTGAAGTCAAAGAGCATTCAGATTGCCGACAAAGACATTTACTGCATTGTTACTCCGAAAGGACATAGTTGGGTAATTGATGAGAAAAATGACAGGATTTACTTCAGCTACAAAGACGGAAAGGTAATTGAAATCAAAGGACAAAAAATAAGTTTGGGTAAGAACGGAGGTTCTGCCGAGAAAGCAGCATTGGGTGAAACTCTAAAAAAACGTTTAGAGGAAATATGCGATAATCAAAAAGATATTTGTGATGCAATGGTAGCCATGACAGTAACGTGTAATCCACCAGGTTCACCGTCAACAACGCCAATAAATAGTGCGTTATTTGCACAATACGGAGCAAGAGCGACGACGATAAAATCACAGTTGATTGAAATACTATCTGAAGTCGTTACATTAGACTAAAATTTTCATTATATTGTATTTATGAACTTAGAATACTTAGGTGTTAGTGAGAAATTTACGTTTCAACCTGATTTGAATAGCAGGGTAGCATTAGTATCAGATGTGGAAAGTATAAAACAATCAATGAAAGATATTCTAAGCACAGGTATTGGTACAAGATTTTACAATGAATACTATGGTAGTTATTTGGAGTATCTAACGTTTGAGCAGAATGATGTAATATTAAAAGATTTACTAATTTATTATTCAATCGATGCATTGAGAACGTGGGAAAAAAGAATTAAAGTATTGAATGTTGACGTAAAAGTTGGAGTTGATAAAATGGAATTACTTATTCCGTTTTTAATCCTGCAATCGAACGAGATACAGTCATTAATCTATCCATTTTACAGAGAAATAACACAATAAAAATGGCATTAACAAATCCGTTCATAGGTTATTTAGACAGGTCGTTCCTTACGATTAAACAGTCTATTTTAACACGTATTGCAAATCCGGTTACAGGCATACCAGAGATAACCGACCATTCAGATAGCAATCCGTTTGTAAAGCGAGTATCAATATGGGCCGGAATAGCCGAAATGTTGGGTTATTACATCGACAATATGGCAAAGGAAACATTTGTCCATACTGCAGATTTATACGAAAGTTTTTACAGGCTATCAAAGGCATACGATTATCGTATTCGTGGCCGTATTCCTGCAAGTGGCACAATAAATATCACGCTGAATAATCCGGCACCATACAATATTACCATACCGAGCGAAACGGAAGTACAAACTTCAGAGGGTATAAAGTTTTTGACATTGAGTTCTGCAGTAATCGTTACAGGCCAAACGAATGTGAGCATACCGGTTAAGCAATGGACAAAAGTTGTTGCATCTGTAATAGCAATTTCCGACGGCAGCCAAAATCAGGTTTATGAACTGAATGAGAATGTAGTTGACAAAAGTATTAATATTATCGTTGACAACACGATACCGTATATTAATGTTGACAGTTTTGTAAGGAGTTTACCGTTGAGTTACCATTTCATTGCAGGAATGAATGAGAATGCAAAAATGCAAATAGTTTTTGGTGACGATATCAATGGAGCAATACCGTTGGCAACAAAAGACATCAAAGTAGGTTGGTATGAAACGAGTGGTAGAAATGGTAACGTCGGTTCCGGCCTTATCAATACCATAAATTCAGTATTGACATTGCCGACAGGTTTTACGGCTTCAGTAACCAATCTGTTAGCCATTACGAACGGCACCAATGCAGAAAGTATTACCGAGTTGAGGAAATACATACCGTTATCATTGCGTACCTTATACAGAGCCGTAACGAGGCAGGATTATATTGACGTAGCAGAATTGATACCAGGTGTAGCGAAAGCAGGTTTGGAGCACTCCTGCGGAAAGACGGTGGACATCTACATTGCACCGAACGGTGGAGGAGCACCAAGTCCTACATTGCTGACAGATGCATACGATTTTATGGAACTGCGTAAAATGATAACCACAAAGCACAGGATTTTTGGTGCAGGGCAGGTTATTATTAAGCATCTGATAAATGTAAGGTCAAAGCCTCAATACTTCAATGTTGACACGTATAATGAGGTTAAAGAGGCAGTTGAAAACTTCTATAATGTAGAAAATCAAACGATATCAGGAAAGGTGCATATTGGCGACATATATCAATTAATTGAGGGATTGCCAAAAGTTGAATATTCAACAGTAGGTATTTTAACTCCGGTTCCTTATGCAAGGCCGCTCGATACAGGTTATCCTATTCTCGATTGGGCGAAAGAAGTTTTGATATCGTCACAAAATGCTACTTACAAGTTAGTTTTTACGACTAGTACACAATTTAATTTAGTTAGAAATAATGTTTTTGTAAATAGCTATTCAGTAGGAGTTTTAGTAACAACAAATGATTTAAAGTTTACAGTGTTCGGTACATACACAATAGGAAATAAATATGAGTTTAAGACGTACAACTATAATTCAGGAAGTGTGGATTTAGCAGAGCCGAGTTTACCGGTATTTGATATTACAGAATTTGAATTAAATGTAACAGGTGGGTTGGTATAATGACATTCGTACTTAAAAATATAATTTTTGATTTTTTCGGAATACGTGATAAATCTGAAGATTTATACAAAGACGTAAATGGAAAAGGATTGCATCAGCGTTTCAATGAAATGTTGGCTGAAGATGTTGACGAAAATGAGATTGATAAGACGGAGAACGTGGTAAAGTACACAGTAGATCCCGACCAATGTTTAGATAAGTTCTTTTTTTATCGTGAGCAGGAATATGGTGGTTTGTATTCAATATCTGCCGTACCTGCAATAAGGAGAAAAATTATAAAATATGCATCTTATTTAAATAGAATAAAAGGTACTGAAGAAAGTTATATTTTTCCATTACTTTTATTAGGATTCAGTACCGTTAACATTTACGAATATGTGAATACTTCAGGATTTGATAGTCCAACAACTTTTGATGATGAAGTACGAAGATTCGATATGAAATGTAACAGTTGTGGCCGGTACAGGATTGACATTACAGGAAGTATTACAATGACGAACTCATTGCTTAACTCCATAATGAATGTAGTGAGGTATAACGAGCCTATAAATGCGACTTTGGACGGTATTACATATAATGGTGATACTATTAGTATTGTAGGTGATTTTAGTGATGATTTTAGTGATGATTTTTTTAATGATTAATAAATAAAATATGTCAATAGCAGCATTAAAAGCAAGTATAGCATCCGTAATAAAATTAAACGGTAGTAAATCTATTTATGCTACACACTTACAGGCCAAATTATTTGAAATGATAGATGAAATGCATCCTGAAAATTATATTAGCGGTAATGAAACGGCTTCTACTTTAGGCGCAACGATTAATGGAGCTTCTGCTGCAATACCAAACAATACAGACTTAGTAGCAACGGCAGAAAATGCAGGACTTCTTAAAAAGATTACTTGGACAAATGTAAAGGCGTTTTTAAAGACATATTTTGATACTATCTATCAAACTGTATTAATTTCGGGTACTTCGATAAAAACTATTAATTCAACATCGTTACTCGGTGCGGGCGATATATCTATAACTCCAAATGCAACACATACGGGCGAGGTTACGGGTACAACGGCTTTAACTGTTGATAAAACTGCAATTACAAACAAGACGGCAGTAACGATTGATACGGCTGATTATGTTTTAATTTCAGATAGTTCCGATTCTGGCAATCTTAAAAAAGGATTAGTTTCTGATTTAGGTGGGTTTGATGACGGGGATTTCACATTGGTAGCATCTTTTAAATCACTTTATAATTATTAATATCATGCCAAACGTAAAAATAAATCAAAATAACTACGATAATAAGCTGATAGATTGGAAGAACTCAGCAACTAACAGAAGTGACTTATTATACTTTGTCACGGATGAGTTGAACGAGAAAGACATTCAGCAATTAGCTTGGAAAAAGGGTTTAATCATAAAGATTGAAACGATAGGATTCCTAAGTAAAATAACATTTTTAGACATTTTAATATAATATTATGGCATTAGTTGGCATATATAAAATAACGTCACCATCTAATAAGGTGTATATAGGTCAATCTGTCAATATATTAAATAGAAAAGCGTCTTACAAAAGACAAGATTGTAAAAAACAAGCAAAACTATATATGTCACTTTTGAAGTATGGTTTTGATAAACACTCTTTTGATATTTTATGTTTGTGTGATAAAAGTGAATTAAACGAAAAAGAAAAATCATACATTTTAGAATATGATAGCTTTTTAAATGGTTTGAATTTAACAAGTGGTGGTGAAAGTTGCAATGTGCGGTCAGATGAAACAAGGATGAAAATGAGTTTAGCACAAAAGCGTAACACCAAAAGTAAGGGACATAAACACACGGAAGAATCTAAAAAGCTAATGAGTGAAAATAGAAAAGGAAAAGTAATTAGCGAAACTGGTAGAAAAAATATGAGTTTGGTTCAACTTGGCAAAAAGATGTCAGATGAAACAAAGCAAAAAATTAGCGACAAATTAAAAGGAAAGAAAAAAAGCAAAGAGCAAATATTAAAGTTTAGTAAATCTATGATTGGAAACACAAATAGATTAGGCAAAAAAAAGACATTAGAGGAAAGATTAAAAATATCTAAAAGCAAAATGGGTAGTATAATTCCATTGGAAGTAAGAAATAAAATATCATTAACATTAAAAAATAAATATCATGGCATTAGCAGCTAAGAATATCCCTGTTGTGGCGAATGTGCCTAACGGCGGTGTAGCACTTATAGCAGCATCTTCAAACACGGTAACATTAGGTAGTAATACAAACGGCGCAACGGCATACACAGCAGGCACAGCAGGTGGTCGTGTAATGAGCTTAACGGCAGTTACTGATGATACGGTAACGGTTAACGTATTTGTATGGATTCTTAGAGGTGCAACTGTTATACCGATTGCACTTGTAAACGTTCCTTTGAGTTCAGGTAATACGAATGCAGCACGTTTCAATGTGGACTTTTTAGACGGTGTGAATATCGTAGGATTACCGCTTGACAATACAGGTAAAAGATATATTCCTTTATTAGCAGGTGATGTTTTAAGAGTTGGTGCATTAGCGAATTTAACGGCAGCAAAAACTTGTTGGGTACATGCATCAGGTAGTGATTATCAAGCGTAATGAATAACGGATTATATAACGGTTTAGATAGCGGATTAAATCAAGGAAGATTTTCCGGATTAGATAATGGTTTAGCTTTAGGGTTGTTTGGTAATGTACGAGCTAAATTAGATAAAGATGTAATTCCTTATATAGAGAATGCTAAAATAATGAGAGCACAAGAAATTTTTGCAATAAATTATTTGGTTACTAATACAAAAAAGTTTTTTTTATGGGATAAAATCAAAGCTATTTACCCGTTTTTGGGTGATACTTTGTTATCAAATGCTTTTAATTTAAAAATACCTATTGATTCCAATTCTGCTTATAGATTAAATTTTGATACTAATCTTCCTTTAATTACAAGATTTGGCGTAGAGTTTATTGGTAATAGTTCTTCTTGGGCTACTACCAATTTAATACCTTCACAAGTTTTGATAAAAGGAAATCTCGCATTAGGTTGTTATATAAACGGAGGCAATTTAGGTGGTTCACCATATCCTGTAACTATGGGTTCATCAACTACCTTAAACACAAATACAGATGTAATTAGTTTAGCAATAAGAACAACAGGAAAGTATTTTATACCAAATGGTGAAGCACAGCCTTTTGTATCTTCTTCTGATACAACTATAACAGGTAACTATATAGGCACAGCTTTGAATGGTTTAGCAAATCTATATAGAAATGGTATTGAATTAGGAAATACAGCAACAAGTACAAATGGTGGAATATCTGGTTCACCCATTTTTATTGGTGCATTAGGGCAGAATATAAGTAGTACTTATCAAAATGTCAGATTAGGTATTTGCTTCATATCAACGGGATTAACAAAAATAGATGTACGTAATTTTGATATGATTATACAAAACTATGTTAGTATATTAAATAGAAGATAAACTATTTAATATTTAAAAAAAACTAAACAATATCAAAAATGAAAATTCTATTATAAATCATTCAGGAAAAAAGATTAGAATACATAATAGTTATTTAGATTCTTACCATACTAACGCTGATGTTGCAGTATTAAAGTTTTATAAAAAAGCTTTGAGTAAAGAAGAAGTTATGAATAACTTTAATAATTTAAGAGGAAGGTTCGGAATATAACTATTTATAACACAACCAAAAAATTTATGAACTTATGACAACAACGTTAATCATATTATCAGTTGTATTTTCCGTGTTTGCTCACGCACTTGGCTGTATTTCCGGCTATGCAAAAATGATATGCGACCTAAGTGAGGAGTCCAAGTTAAATAAAACTCCATACGAATATTGGCACAAACATTTAAGCAGTAAAAATAAGTACGAATACACAGGCAAAGTAAAGGTATGGTTAATGAAAAATTTGCTGGTAATGTTTACAGATGGTTGGCATAAATACCAATTCGTTCTTACTATTTGTTTGCTCGTTTCAGGTTTCTTCGTTGGATTTATTTCAGGTAAAATTACACCTTACTATTCATTCATGTTGCTGTCTGTTTATTTTGTAAGAACGGCAACATTTCATCTATTATACACATCTAAAAAATACAGAAAATTATGATTGGAGGAATTGTCTTTTTACTAATCTCATTAGTGTTAGTAATTGTTTCTTTCTTTGCAAAGAAACTTAAAATCAAAACAGGTTTACAGGTGTTTATGATTTTATTCGGATTAACAGGAATAGTATTAGCAATACTATTTTTTACAAATACTATATAGTCCTTTAGAAGCATAATAATAAACCTCAATCTTATTATTTATTTAGTTGCCACTTTTGAAAGTGGCACTTTTTATTTATATTGAATTGATAATTTATTCTCCACTTATAAAAAATGGAATATGGCGATATTTGTTTCAGCAGGACATAATCCGAACGGAATAAAGAAAGATCCGGGAGCCGTTGGCAATGGTTTTCGTGAAGCTGACTTAACCGTTGAGTTCCGTAATCTTGTTTTAGGGAGCCTTTTAAAGAGAGGTTTTAAAGGTATTGCAGACGATGATAGTGAAACGTTAGGACAATATCTGAAGCGTATTATTACCGGTAACGGTTCGGTCGTTTTAGAGTTTCATTTCGACGCTGCAATAAATCCGACAGCCACAGGTTGCACGTCATTGATTGGAAGTGATGCAGATAAAAATGATAAGCATTTTGGCAACGAACTTGTGGAGGCGACTGCACAAATCTTAGGTATTAAAAATCGTGGTTGTATTTCTGAAAGCGAATCACACAGAGGTCGTTTAGGATTGATGAGAGAGAGAGGTATTGTTGCATTATTAGAAATATGTTTTATCACCAATGCCTCCGATTTGAAGAAGTATCAGGACAACAAGTTTACACTTGCTGACAAGATTGCTGAAATAATTATTAAGTACGAAAATCTTATTAATTAATGGTAATAGATATTAAAAACATGAGCCCTTTAATCATTGCATTGATTACTATTTTTTTTAGTAGTCCTATTTTAGTTACCGTCGTAAATTTCTTTATGTACCGACGGAAGAACACAGCTGACGTTGACCATATTATCATGCAGAACATGGAAATATTGGTTAACTCTTACAAGGATAATAAATTGCTCGATGAGCAAATAAAGTCCGAATTGCGTACCGAGATTGCAGAACATAAAATCAATCTAAGAACGATTAGAGAACGACAGGAAATGTACCTGAAGAACTCTACTGATGCACTTTCATTACTTGCGAATACGCAAAAGGAGTTGGTAGTTATTAAAGAAAACTACCAAAAATGTATGAAAGAGCATGAGTTTGCAAGAAAAGAAATTGAAACATTAAAAGAAAAGTCCTAAGTTATGGAAACAGCAAATAATAATGAAATTTTACAAAAAACGTTTGAATACATAGTAGGTACAGACGATATTGCATTTGCAATAGCAGGTGTATTTTTTGTTGTTATAGGTTGTATTCTTTCAGTAACAATTAGAGCATTGAGAGTAGGTGTTAAGATGCCAGGTACTCCGAATAAATTCAGCAGCAGGTATATGTTTAAAGATAAAATTGCAGAATTATTATTAGGATTTGTATTAGCATGTATCTGTATGAGGTTATTCAATGATTGGATTGGAGCACAGGCCACAATGGGTTTAGGTTTCGTATTAGGTTTCTGCAACTACCGGTTGGCTAATCTAATACCGAAAGTATTTAAGTTTTTAATTGAAGATAAATTAAAATAAAATGGCACAAAAGATTTTATGGAATTGGCAAGACGATGATTCAACCAAACATCTTAATCAGCGTACATTAGGTATAGTAGAGCCAGGGTTGTATCGTGGTTTTGATATAGACCTTTCAGATGTTTCAAATATAAAATTGGTTCAGACTGTAACAGGTGCAACTATTGTGCTTACAGATTCTCCGGTATTCACCACAGAGCAGAGAGGAGTAGTGGTTACAAAGCAGGGAGTAGTGATACATGAGGACGATGTTGTTGTGTTGCCATTCACTCCAAATACGAGCGGAAATCCTCGAATAGATGTTGTGATAATGGAGCATGAATACGTGGACGTTATGGACGGTTCAAACGTGGTATATTCAGTATTGTTGGGTACTCCTGCAGGAACTCCGGTTGCTCCGACGTTGACAAGTCCCAAAACACAGACAATTTTAGGGTATCTGTACGTTCCAAACGGTGCAGAATACATGGATGCTCCGGGAGTAGTATATACGAGAGCAGTAACTCCGAACTTTGCAGGTGACGGCAGTATAGCACATCAATATTTGCTGAATATCTTTTTAGGTATTATCGGAATGGTTCGTAATTGCGTATTGGATAATGTTGGTAACGACGATCCTGTATATTATTTCAGTTTGAACTTAAACAGTGCGCCGGCCGGTGCCGTAAACAAGGATGCAAATAATTTCATTCTCGATTATGGTTACACAGGTGGAATACAGAATGAGAATGTAAGGTTGCGTTACGTTGGCCCAGATGAGAATTTAGGTGGTAAGGAAGTGACGATTTATACAAAACAGGAGTTGCGTATTGATTTTGGTTACGACATATTGCCGAGCGACGGTGATGCGACGTATTGCTACATTCCTGCAAATAGCGTTTTTGTACTTAAAAGCGTATCGAATACCTCTCCGGTAGTTACAGACAACAATAAGTGGGTATTGGTGAATGCACAAAGAGCATCTGAAAACAGGAGCAACAATTTTACTGCATCGAATAAGTTTTCAGGTACCGTTACAGAAAATACAAAACAGATCACGATTGGTGACGACGGTAAAAGCAGTTCATTTACTGCAACTGACGGAAATATCCTGAAGATTACATCTATGGGTTCTCCGAGCACAGTAGGAGCCACATCTGTAACCGGTTTTAAGGCATTGCCGGTAGATACGATTATCAAAATTGATTTGTCGGATGCAGGTATTACGTTGGACCATGTAATTTTCAAAAATAATGACTTTGTAGCAAGTGGAGGCAATCTGCCAATTTACACAACAAATTCAGGTGATTTGGTAGTAAACAAAGGTGGTTGTGTTTGGTTGAAAGCGGAGGCTTCAGCATATCGTGTGGTGGCCGTTCAGGGAGAGAAGAAACATTACGACGGTTATTTTGTATTAGATAACTCTGCATTCAATGCATTATCGAAAACAATTACTGTAAATAATAGAAATAACTGTTTTAGTATTTTAGTACCAACTGCAGGTAGTTTGGAGAATATTAACGTGGTAGATGATTATGGTGCGACGGTAGATGTTCGCCCAGGTACAATTATCAATATACGTTTCAAGCATATAGGAGGTTCTATTGCAAGTAGTGGAGGCGTATTGACTGCAGTTCCGTTCCTTATTTCACTCGAAAACACATCAAATATCCGTTCCAATGTGAGCGACTTTGGTTATATTAGTAGTTTGGGTAAATCGTTGTCAATTATAGACGACCAAATTTACGGAGAAAGCGGTGATGTGATTACGTTCAGAAAGACAGATACCGTTTGGGAAATAGTATCTGCAAATCGTGATGCGTACTATGCTCACAAGTTGAACGATAAGAAAATTGACAAAGGAGTAACGTGGCTAACTGCAGACTTCACGCATTCATCTATAAGTCCGAGAGAGGCTTCACGTCCGGCTATGCGATTATGTAAAAACGATTTAGGAATGATGATTGTTGAGTTTTCATTTGGAGTTTCAGCAGATATCGCAGCAGGTACAATTATTGGACGTTTTGTTGGTGTATTAAATGGTTATGTTTGGAGTAAGGCAGTACCGGTTACTTATAAACAAAATGGAGTAGGATTTTCAATAGGTCATTTATCTTTTACAATAGGACCAACATTTCAGGATATGCAGATAATTGCACTTACGGCAATCCCGAATACATACGGAATTTATCAACCAATACTTTTAATTCCATAATATGACAAATTCAGAAAGATATACGGTAATTGAAAGAATCTATGCGAATGGAGGTATCTTTAATATCGACGTGACAACAGGCCCGGTATTGACTTCAGAGGGAATTGTAATAGACGACGACGTTCAGTTATTTTTAATTGTTGTTGCGGTGGCAGCCGGTATTAATGATGCAGATACAAATTTATTGTCGAAAATGAGTGCAAAGTTTGCTACTTTAACTGCAACATTGCCAACTTCTGTTTACATAGATGCAAAAGGTTGCAATAGCAATACCAATCCGGCAGTTGCAGATGCAGGGATATTCTACCTAAGTCCACAGATTTACGATAATGGCGTCGATCCTCCACAGACTTATAATTTCAATGTGTTGGTAGTAGATTTTCTGAACAATCACACAGGAATAACAAGATTAACAAGCGGTCACGAGTTGTTTCCGTACTTTGAGGAATACAGAGCAAACCTGCAGTTGGAAGTTTTAGAAAACGTAATTCCGATAAATTATATCATTTATCACGAAGATACTAACGAATATTTAATAGTAGAAATACTGTAAAGTTGCACGATTGAAAAAAAAGCGTTACTTTTACAGTCAGCCGGTCGCTATTGGTTTCAAACTTTGTTGTTGCTAAATTACCTCGTATGATTCCCCCCCGGCACCGGTGAAAATGCATAGATTAATTCTATGCATTTTTATTTTGTATAACCGTATAAATTACTATTTTTGTGTAGCAACAATAAAGTATATGCAAGATTTCACCGAATTATATAACGGCCTGAATGCGTTTAGGGAGTTATTCAAGCAAAGAATTTTACCGGAAACTGAAGTTAGTATCAGTGCAAAATTTCTGCGTGGTATAGCGCAAAAAGATTATAAAACATGGACTATTGACGAGGCGATACGGCTTCACAATATCATTAAACCATACGGCCTGAAGTTGAAACGTGTAGGGTTTGATATTAGCAAAATTCCTGTAATACAGATACAGTTATCAGTAGTGAACAGGGATAACGTGGTTCAGCCGGAGCAGAGGAGGCTTATCGGTACCGACGGTAATTTCTTTATCATTACGTTTCCGTACCGTAAAGAATTGTACGATGCAGTCAAAAATATACCGAGAGCCAGGTTCATGTACGATACAAAGCGGTGGATAGTTCCGTTGGAATTTGCGAAAGAGGTAACACATTTTGCCAATGGATATGAGTTTCAGATAGGTGAAAGAGCCATGAACTTAATCAATCTGCAGTACGAGAGCGGTGAGAATATGGAGTTGTCATACATGACGGAGTACATAGAGTTGAATATTCCACTAAAGAAAAAACTATATCCGTATCAAACCGTTGGTGGTGACTATGTGCGACGGAATAAGCGTGTGGTTATTGCCGACCAAATGCGACTAGGTAAAACCATGCAATCAATAGCCGGTATTTTGGTTACAAACTCATTTCCCTGCATAGTTATCGTTCCGAAATCTTTGAGGCTGAATTGGCAGGATGAGTGGCATGATTGGACAGATAGAAAAGCCATTGTATTAAACCATAAAAACGTAAAGAAATTGCCGGAACTGATACGTCAGGGTATGGCAGATGTCGTTATTACGAATTACGACGGCGTACAGTCATTCCTGATAGATGATTTGAAAGAAGTCAACATAACTACCGGCCCGAATGCAGGAACGAAATATCACAATGCAAAAGGGAATGATTTATGCAATCTTTTTAATTCAGCAATCATTGACGAGGCACATCATTGCAGGAACAAGCAGACGATACGGTACAAGTGTGTGCGTGAAGTATTCAAAGGTAAAGAGGTTCGTATATGCTTAACCGGTTCTCCGATAGTGAAAGGCCCGAAAGATTTGGCCGCACTCTTTGAACTGATAGGCCGTATTGAGGAGTTCGGAGGATATGACAAATTCATTAAGAAGTACAAAAAAATAGATGCAAAAACATTAGACGACAAAGGTAAGCAACTGCAGGAACTTCAGGAGTTGAATACAAAAATGCGTTCATTGTGTTTCATCCGTCGGGAACGGCACCAGGTTAATGAGCAGATATCGGAGAAGTTCAGAAAGGTGATACGAGTGGATTTGGATAATCAGAGCGAGTACGACCATGCTTGGTTATCACTTCAGTCATACATGGCAGAGAGAGCATTCACCACTTCACAGATATCGAAAGCATTACAGGCTGAAATGTTGGTTAAAATGGGATTGCTGAAGCAAATTTCTGCGAGAGGTAAATCAGCATCCGTCAAGGAGTTTGTATCTGAATTGATAGATAACGGAGAGAAAGTGATTATCGGTTGTTGGTACAATGATACCGTTCAGTATTTCAAAGATGCTTTCCGGGAGTATGGAGCCGTTACTATCTGCGGCAGAATCGACGGCCATGATATGAAACCTGAAGAAATCCATGAGAACAAGAAAAAGTTTCAGACAGACGATAATACGAAAGTTATTATCATTACTTATGGAAAGGGTGGTGAGGGACATACATTGAGCAAGGCATCAAGTTTGGTTATGGTTGAATTAGGTTGGACATACAAAGACCAGGCACAAATGGAGGACAGAGGCATTGCCGTTAATAAAACTGAAGATTTTAACGTGTATGTATTTCTCGGTAAAGATACATTGGATGAGGACACGTATGAGATAATTGATAAACGACGTGTGATTGAGAAAGAGGCCGTCGGTGGTTCAGAGCACATTGAGAACAGTGAAGAATCTGTAATTTCAGCTATGAAAGATAAAATTCTGAAAAAAATATCGAAATAGATTTGTATAGTTGTATAAATTAATTAGATTTGCATTAGCAACAACTTCTTATGAAACTTTTTATTTTTTCACCAATAAACTTTTTTATTTATGGAACAGATCGTTCAAGAACAACAATGGAACATTGTTGAGGAAACAGATGCGTTGAAGATAGCATCTATTTTAACAGTAATCTTCGGAGATCCCGGCATGGGAAAGACATCACTTTCAATGCAGAGTGAAGAATCAATTTTATTGGACTTTGACGACGGATTAAAGCGTTCAACAAAACGTAAACGTGCAGTGCAAATGCGTACTTTTGCAGGAGCATTGGATTTTATCCGTTCGGAGAAATTTAAGGAATTGAAACCACGTACCGTAATTCTCGATACAGGTGGTACGTTGTTGGACAACTACATTGCACACTATGTAATCGAAAATGAAACTGCCAACAAAAAGAAAGGTGGAGGCTTATCACTTCAGGGTTATGGTGCATTGAAAGAGGTATTCAGTCAGTTTATTAATGAATTGAAACGAATGCAGATTGACATTGTTATCGTATGCCATACGGAACAGTACAAAGACGGTGAAAATCTGCGTTTCCGTCCGAAAATGACAGGTGGTAGTTACGATATTCTTATGCAGGTAGCTGATTTGGTTGGTTACATGGAAAGTAAGAATGAGAAACGTACACTGAATTTCAATCCTACTGACCGTCACATCGGTAAAAATGCACCAAACTTTGCTAATTTCATCATTCCGCATGCAGAAACTATTGAGTTTGACAATTTTTTAGGCCGTATCATTGCTGATGCCAAAGAAAAAATGTCCAAATTGGATGAGGAGCAGCAAAAAGCGTTATTACTTTTGGATGAGAAACGTAAAGAAGTTGATGAAGCCGATACATTCGAAAAGTTGGTAGCGTTAACAGAAACATTTGCAGATTTGAAACCTGCATTCCAAATTCAGTTATCTAAACTTGTTGAGGATAAAAAGACTGAGTTTATAAAAGTAATGATTTCAGGGTTAACAGAACCGTTGCAGTTAGATGTGATGCTGAATGAGATTAAGACAAAATATGGTGATAGTAACTTCTACAAAAGACTGCTTAATGACCGTAAAACAGGGTTGGGTTTTGAGTTTGACAAAGATAATGGTGTGTTTGTAAAACCTGAAGTTAAAGACGAACCAGGTGCAGAAGTGAAAGAGGAAGATAAGCAGCCGGTGCTTAATGCAGTTACCGAAGTACCTGCCGAACAGACGAATGCTCCTGCAGAGGAAGTGAAAGAGGAAGATAAGCAGCCGGTGCTTAATGCAGTTACCGAAGTGCCTGCCGAACAGACGAGTGCTCCTGCAGAGGAAGTGAAAGAGGAAGTGAAGAAAAGTGCCTCAAAAAAGAAAGCTGAAGAACCAACAACTGAACTATTCAAAAATGAAAACGCTGAAGCCAAAGTATAAAATTACTCCGTCAAAGTTGGAAAGTTTCCGGTATCTCATCGAGGAGCATTACGGCACGACGGAGGATTTCATTGCTGAAATAAAAGGTACTAAAGAGTGGAGTCGAAAGATGAATTTTGGTAGCGCCTTTCATGCAGTAATTGAGTTCGGCCCTGAAAAGTATTATGACTTTGATAGTGGTAAATACATTGTCAAGGAAAGTGACTTTCCGGAGGCCGTAGTCATGGAACAGGAACAGATTGATGTTGCAGTCAGATTCAGGAACAATCATTCACGTATGGTATCTGAATGTAAGCATTCCTTTGAATTGGATATGGGTGCATTTATTGCCGTATTCTCGCTGAAAGTAGATAGTTTGGAGGGTGACATAGTGAACGAGAATAAGACGACCGATAAGGCCGTTAGTTTCGAGAAATACTATAAGTCAATCCAATGGAAATGCTACATCTTAGCAACAGGGGTGCAGAAAGTGGTTTACAATGTATTCAAGTACAAAGGAAATGAGAAAAAAGGGTATGAGGTGGATGAGCCGGTAGATTTTACATTCTTTCCGTATGAGAACCTGAAGAATGACGTGTATTCACTTTGCAGGGAATACATTGATTTTTGCACACGACATGATTTGTTAGATTACGTTACAGTAAAACCGAAAGCGAATGTCGAGAAGTGTTCGACAGCATCGTAGCGAGTGGTTTTATTACAGGTTGATAGCCTCATGGACAGGACATACTGCCTATGAAGTCTATGAGATAATGACTAAATTATTCCTCCTCACAGTAGATGAGGAGGGTAATTTAGGCATCATTCGGCCAACATCATTAACGACAGTTGAGCACAATGAATATTTAGAGCAAATCCGTTGTTTTATGGCCGGATTTGAGTTCTATCTGCCTGAACCTAATGAAATACCTACCGAAGATTATATCATTAAAATTATCTAAGTTTTGAGCGGTTATATAAAATTGTCACGAAAGTATTTTAATAATTTCCTATGGAATGAGAAACGTAAATTCTCAAAGGCCGAGGCATGGTTGGATTTGATACAATTAGTGAGATATGACGCAACAAGCAATGGTAAAAAAATAGTAAATGGAAAGCTGATTGAATGGAAAAGAGGTGAGTTTCCTGCATCGTCGAGATACCTAAATGAGCGGTGGAATTGGAGTGGACCGTCACAGGTTAAACGTTTCTTAGATTTACTGAAGAATGAGGACATGATTGCAACAAGAACGGAACAGGGTGAAACAGTTATAAGTCTTTGTAATTACGATAGTTATAATACTGATTGGAACGACGTTGGAACAGTAGTTAGAACAGTAGTGAAACACCAACAGAACGGAGATAAAACAGTAGAGGAACAGAAACAGAACGAAACTGTAATACAGTCTAAGAAAGATAATACAGTTAAGAATGATGAAAAGGGAAACATTCCGTCTGTCGACGGATTTAATCCCCCTGCAGAAAAAATTTTGAAAGAAGAATATCGAAAAGAATTTTTAAAAGTGATGAAATTCATATTCGAACAACCAATACTGCAGAAGATACCAAAAACGCTGACGGTAGATGAGTATGAAAAATTGAGAGAAAAATTTACCTTTGAACAGATAGAGGAAATGCTGATAGCAATGGCAAATCACAAAGCAACAAACAAATCGCAAACGATTTACCTGACATTATTGACGTACCTGAAAAAGAATTTTAGCCAGGGTGAAGTGAAAGAGTTGGAACCGATATTCGAGAAGATGTATCGTGATTTCATTGTGAAACAGGAACCGGATATTCATGCAGTAAAGTTAACCGACTTTGATAGACGTTCTATGCGTACAATCATTGGTTATTTGCTCGAAAACAATGTGAATGCCAACAAAAAAAGAAACGACAATAGAGATACCTCCATTACAGAATTTACCGATAAGGACGGAGCCGTCATATCGTGGAGGTATATACTGACGAATTGGAATAAGTTAGATAATTTCATGCAGAAACGTGTGAAGTTGACAGAGATAGATAACGATTTAATGAAAATATTAACCGATTTAAAAAATGCAAAACTTAAAACACCTGCTGACGGAAATAAGGACAACTCCCAAAGAAAAGAATTTAACTAACAGGGAACAAATGCAGTTTGATGCATTCCTCGAAGTATTCAAATCGGTGGCCGGGCACTATGGCCGGAAAGGAGTATTCAGTATAGATGATGAGAACAGAGAACAGATAAAATACCTGTTACTGTATTTCAGCAACAACAGAGCATTCAATGAGATCACGCCAAACAATGTGATGAAGTATAAGCCTGATTTAGAGAAAGGTTTGATTTTGGCCGGTAACGTCGGTAGTGGTAAAACCAATCTACTCCGGATATTTCAAGAAATGAGAATACCGTCCAATTACTTCCGTATAGCGTATTGCGACGTGATAACGGACGATTACCGACGGTTGGGTATGCAATCATTGTTTAAATATTACAATTCAAATTTGGAGCGTATTCAGCATGATACTTCAGAGAGCATATTCCTGTTTGACGATTTGGGATTTGAAAAGAAGTTCAAGGATTACGGCACCGAGGTAAACTGCCTCATGGATATAATTATAAAGCGTGAACGATTATACAATGACTATGGTACACGTTCATTATTTACGACAAATCTAATGTTGAGTGAGATTGAAAGCTATTACGACAACCGTACATTATCGAGGTTATGCGGAATGTGCAATGTTATCTACTTAGGCAATAAATCTGACAGTATTGATAGACGTATAAATTAAAAAGTATGGAACACACAAACAAAATTGCAGTAAAAATTATAATAGAAGAATTTGACGATTACAAAAATAATCCTGAAAATCAATGGCATTATGACAGAGAATACAAGATGATAGTGAAAGCATTGGAAGAACAGGAAAAGTTGAATAAACATGATAGTATGATAATTTTATAACGCCGTTTTCGGGCTTTGTGCAGGTGGGGAAATCGAAGCCGAAATGTTCAGCCCACCACTAAACTTAAATTGAAAAACAAATGATGAATACAGTAGAAAGCCCCACTTGCACAAAACCGATGTTAGGCGTAGTGCTTTTGGAAGATTGCCTTACAACGATGGGAAAGCTAACCGACAATTCCGTTGATTTGATAATTACTTCTCCACCTTATAACAAAGCTGGTTACGAAGGTTTTATCCGTAAAAGACACGAAAAAGATAGTTGGAGCAAAGGCAGAAATATTGAGTATGGCGGTGAAGCGGATAACGACTTTATGATTGAAGCCGAATATCAAGAGCAACAAATAAAGGTGCTTAATGAAATGCACAGAATATTGAAACCAAACGGAAGTGTATTTTACAACCACAAAGTTAGGGTGGCACAACACAAAGCATCACATCCGATTGAATGGATATTAAAAAGCAACTTTACTTTTAGACAGCAAATAATTTGGGATAGAAAAAATAGCCCTGCGGTTGCACCTATTAGATATTTGCCTAATACAGAGTTGATTTTTTGGCTAACTAAAACACCTTGCCAACCTAACTTTGAAAGAGCAAAAGCACCTTTATTTGTTGGTGAAGTATGGCAGTTTTCGGCTAAACCTAATCCGCTTCATCCTGCGCCATTTCCAGAAGAATTGCCAACTAATATTATGATGTGTATTAAGGATAAAACCGAAGATTTTGTAGTGTATGACCCTTATGCTGGAACAGGAACAACCTTAAAGGTAGCGAGGTCATTTGGACTTAAATACTTTGGTAGCGAAATAAATTCAAACTATTGTCGGTTAGCTAACGAAACTTTGAATGGAACGCTGTTTTAGCATTACGCCTAACAAAGCGATTGGCGCAGTGCGAATTTTAACAACAAAATTTAAATAGAATGGAAGACCAAAAGTATTACCAAAAACAAAGAGAGGCTATTTTGAATGATAGCCAAAGAAAAGAACTATTTAAGGCACTATTTGAACTATACGCAAATGCAATGCCGATAGCTTTAAAAAAAGATGACGGAACAGTTATATGTTCTTATTCTGATAAAGTAGAAGAATTAGCCGAAAAGATAAGAGAGCAAATACGATTAAGGGATAATCAAGTTTTCGAAGCACATTCGTAGTATTGGTGCTAACGTTGAAGCTATGACCAGTAAAGTATTACGGGCTTCGTACCTGTCAAAATACACCGATGCTGATGCGAGCTACAATGCTGAATTAACCACTAAAAACTTTATTGGTTATAGCTTGTGTTAGCAAATCGGCTTTTTTTTAGTAATTAATTTAAAATCAATTTTATATGAACAACTTAAATGATTTATCAAAACAAATTTACGAAGGAAATAAACTTCGTGGCTTCGATGTTTCAAAAGAAAATATCGGACAAACTTTAATGCTTGTAGTTTCAGAACTTGCTGAGGCTTTAGAGGCTGACCGAAAAGACAAAAGGAAAATGTTAAATGCCTTTGAACAAGATTTAGGATATGCAAAACTTTCAATTTCAGATTTTGAAACTGAAAACGAAAATTGCGATTGGTTAAAAAACAGATTTGAAACAACTGTAAAAGATACTTTTGAAGATGAAATTGCAGATTCATTTATTCGCCTTTTCGACCTATGTGGTGGTTTAGGAATTGATATTGAAAAACATATTGATTTAAAACTTCGATATAATTCAACTCGCACTTTCAAACATGGTAAGCGGTATTAAGCTGTTTGCTAACGGTTCGCAGCTATACGCAGTTGTGTGTCGGCTTTGTGCGGTGGGGAAATTGCGTATAGCGTTTTCGGGCTTGGCGAAGTGGCTGAACCCGAACTTAAATAGAATTACAAAACTTAATAATTAAAAACGAATGATTGATAGAATTACTGAACAGCCATTTTGCCAAACCCGTGTTATGTGCAGGGCGGTTGATAACCTTGAACTCCTTTTGTCGCAACCTAATGAAAGTGTAGATTTGATTTATTGCGATATTCTTTATGGAACTGGTAGAAATTTCGGAGATTACCAAGACTTAAAACCGATTAGAAGTGAAATTGAAAGCCACTATTTGCCACGATTAAAAGAAATGCACCGAGTATTGAAAAGTACAGGAAGTATTTATTTACAAATGGATACTAAAATAAACCATTGGATTAGATGCTTAATGGATGAAGTTTTTGAATATGGTAATTTTAGAAATGAAATAATTTGGTGCTATTCGGGTGGTGGAAGAA
>Ga0209582_1000145_pt1 | contig 69814 bp, 106 predicted proteins | sample KloWWTmetKNB5Kit_FD_187176 | JGI IMG/M metagenome (GOLD analysis project Ga0209582, IMG submission 187176) | Active sludge microbial communities from Klosterneuburg, Austria, studying microevolution and ecology of nitrifiers - Klosterneuburg... | ecosystem: Engineered > WWTP > Aerobic digester...
CTAGAAAAACTAAGTAACTCAGTAGATCTTTCAGATATGCTTGAAAAACTCAATCAAATAAAAGATGAATACGATTGGGTTAAATTACTATATATGAATATATTAGGTAAAGAAGAGTATGTTAAAAGAAGAAACGCTGGGGATCTTAATATATATTTTGATGATATCGTACCAAACGAAATTATAGATACAAAAACTAAAGAAGTTATAACTGGTAAAACAATTAATAACTCTGATGTTATATTTGATATGTGGTTATCTATTGGTGCACTACGTAATATAGATTTTAGATTTATAAAAGAAGATTTTTTAAATGGTGCTAAAAAAGTAGCTTTAGTTGCTTCTAATAAACAAGATATAAATCTTGAGTTAGAGAAAAAGATAACTAACTTCTTTAGTAATAACTACTATGATTCTAAAGGTAAACTTATAAAGTTTAAACCAGAATGGATTCACGATATTCTTTCTACTATAAATTCGCCTGATATACCACAAATATTAAAAGTTATAAATAAACTAGGTATTAGTATTGATAGAGAAGCTATTACTAATATATTAAAAAACGATAAACCTAAATTAATAAACGCATTAAATTTAATGTATACTAACTTAACAGAAGGTAAATCATTAAATCAAAAAAGTAATAATAAAATTTATAGTTATGCTTATAAAAATGTAGCTGGTAAATATTCATCTACAAACGGATATCCTGTTAGAATATTAACTCAAATTATATCTAAAAATGATTTTAATCTAGAAAAAAGAAGTATATTAACATTAGGTGGAGAATTAAAATATAATCATAACAACAATAACAATATAACTAAAACATACGATAAGTTTTTAAAAAATCCTAAAGAGTGGGTAGAAAATAGAAAGTTTTTAAAATCTTCTGATAATACTTCTATTCCTGTGTTATTACATTCTGATTTACAATTTTATGAAGATCTTATAGAAGATGTTAACGAATTAGATGTTATTTACTACGAAGGTAATAAACGAGCTAATAACTTTGTAGGTACAGAGTTTGGTAATATGAACTACTCAGAAATAGCTGCTTCTAACTTTAATATGTTTGCTAGTTCTGATAACAAATACTATAACTATTTTAACTTATATGCTTTTTCAGATGCTAGTAATAAAGCAGCTATGAGATTAAAAACATTTACTACAAATCTTGATAGTGATAAAGTAACAGTTCAAAATAAGTTAGCTAATATAGTATTAGCAGAAGCTAAAAGAATACAATATATAAATTCATTAGATAAACCAACTATATATCAGGATTATGATCGAAATGGTAAATCATTTCAAACACTTACATTTTTAAATAATAGTCCAATATTTAAAGAACTATTAGAAGGAAATGTAGATTTACTAGATACAATGATTGTTACAGATAGTAAAGGTGTTAGTAAATTTAATAAAAATATACAAGAATCTTTAGAACTAGAAATTAATGATCATCTAGGTAAAGAATTAAACAAGTATGTACAAAAAGCAAGAGATAACGGTCAACTAATTGTAAAAGATGGACAAATACAAAGAACATCTAATTCTAAATTTTCTTCTGAATTATCTAATGATTCTTTAAAAAGTTATTTTTATAACCAATATTATTATACTGCTGCTACTAATTTAATGTTTAATGGTGATCCTGCTTTCTATAGTAATAAAATAAATAAAAATACTGGAGTACCTGTTGGTGTATATGTAGAATTATCTAAGAGAGCTAAACAAGGAGACTCTCCTGCTACGTTAGGTGTATTTAAAAGACCTAACTTTAAAGCTATTATATTAAAAGATATATATAAACCATCTAAAGAGAATGTATTATCAGCTATAGATAAACTATATAGTAGTGCATTAGCTACAAAAATAAAATCTAAATTTACAAGTAGTGGTAGTAATAACTTAACAGATGCTGGTACATATATTACTTTAGATAGAAAAGAAGAGCAAATGAAAGCTTATAATCTTTGGATTGAAGAAATACATGCTCCACTATTTGAAAGATTAAGAACAAATACTACAGTAGCTGAAGATTATAATTATATATTTGATGTTGTGAAACCGTTTTATTATGGTATTGTAAAACAATCAGATGGTAAAGTAGCTCACGCAGCACCAGTACAAGTAAAGAACGCAGAAGTAACTCTTATACCACAACTAGCGTACATTAAAAAAGATACAGTAGGAGAGCTTATAATGCCTGATATGAGCATAGAAGAAATTACTGATTTTAGCGAATACAGATCGCCAGAGTTAGCAAAACTATTATATCTAATGCAGAAGCATAAGATAGATGCTGCTATGTTTGAGAGTGCTGTAAAAGCAGCTAGATTTAATTATATAGATTTTGATAACTTAAATTCTAGTTCAATAGATTTAAATAGTTTTGAGTTACCAAACGAGTATTGGGGAGAGCAGCAAAAGAACCCAATCAAACAAGAAGATTATAAAGTATTGTTGGGATCACAAGTTAGAAAACTAATCTATGGTGATATAGATCCTGATTTTAAATTCGAATATAATGGATCAGAGTATTCTGAAAATACTTTTAGAGAATTGTTTGATCAAACTATTGTTTTAGATTTACAACAAGAATTAGAAAAAACAAAGAAAACATTTGATAACGAAAAGAAAGTATATGATACTTTAGAAAGAAAAACGTTAGAAACAAATCCAACTGGTCAAACTATAGAAGCTTTTGAAATACAAACAGATGGTAAACCTTTACAACCATTAGAAACAAATGGTTCCATATTAGAAAAGTTTTTAAACTCTTTCTTTAAAAAAGCATCTAAAGTAAAAGCTGCTGGTGCTGTATTAGCTAATACTCCTAATTTAGGGTATAGCGATAAGTTAGAAATTGTAACTAATGAAGATGGTTCTATTAAACATGTTGAAGTAGCAATACCAATACATACAGAAGCTTTTAAATTATTAGCAGATAAGGATGGTTTGATTGATATAAACGATCCTAGAATACCTGAAAAGATGCGAGACGGCTTCTTCTATAGAATACCTACAGAAGATAAATACTCTATGTACCCTATTAAGATTAAATATCTTATACCAATGGGATCTGTTATTATGTTACCTAACGAAGCAACAGAGATATCTGGTTTGGACTTTGACGTAGATAAAATGTATGGATTTTTATATAAAACTAAAGTTAAATTCAAACAAGATATTCTACAAACTACTGCGGATAATTTAGCTAAAGCTGGATACAAACTATCAGATAGCGAAGTAGAAGATATGATGAATTATCTTTTAACTACTGATGACGATATTTCTGATTTAACTAACAAAATGAAAATAATCAACGAGAGTTATAAAGAAATATCAGAAGGTAAAGGTGTACAAATATTTGATAAAATAGAAGTAGTAGAATCATCTTTAGATACATCAGAAGGTAGAGCTAATCTAAGATTAGATATGATGTTAGCTGTAGCTAAAACAAAAGGATTTGCTAGATCATTTTTTGATGGTGGTTCTAAAGAAAGATTAGAAGATCTTGTAAAACTATACGAACAAAAAAATTATGGATTTGAAAAGTCTATTGCTAATCCAAATCTACAAGAAGAGATAACAGCTAGAAACCTAGTTGCTAAAACTCTTATTGGTATATTTGCAAACTCAAATGCGTTTCACAATCTAATACAAGGTAGACACGATTTAACTTTAAGACAACCATTAGAGTTATTAATAAATGGTAATAAATTTGTATTAAATAGATTTAGTGAAGTTGTAAACGAAGGGGGTGGTAGAATAAGTAAAGAGTTATCAATATTACTATTTGCTTCTACAGAAGATGCTAAAAATCCAGTACTTGAACCATTAAATATTAATCAAACAACTGCTGGATTAATAACTACTTTAATAAGATTAGGGTTACCATTAGAAGATACAATAGCTTATGTAAATGAAGAATCATTTAAACGAGTTATAACGTATATGCAAGCAAACAATGTTAAAGATTTATCTGTATTATTTAAGAAACCATCAGAAGAATTATTAACAGAATTGGGTATTACTCCAGAACAATCTTCTGAATACTACACAATAGGTAAAATATCTAAAGATTTATTATCTGTAGAAAGAGCTATTAAAGTAGATACTGGTAATGTTGGTCCTACTTTTTCAGAAGTACTTACATCTTTAAACAAAGCAGAGCAAGTTATAACAGTAAGCAAAGATCCTAGAAAAGATTTTAAAATCGATGGTATAGAATCTGTATTACCAGAAATACAATCATATTATGATAATAATAATGATCTAATATATACTATTAATAGAAAGGGTAATATTACTCAAATTAATGGTTTTATGGAAGTACTTGTAGAAGAAGTTAATATGTTATCTAAATACTTTAATTATTTTAGTAAAAATTTTAAAGATATTAGAGATATAGTATTAGATTCTACTAAAGAGTATTATCTTAGACCAGATCAGGTTCAACTAATAAATCTTGAAATATATAATTTTTATATACAAAAAGGTATACAATCATTACAAGATAGCGAAATACAAGATATATATTCGTTATATCAGCTGTTTCCTAGCGAGTTTTTAAATGATGAGTTACTTAACGAACCAGATTATCAGTTTTTAAAATCTATATTCGCTATTAACTACGATGGTATACCTAGATTAGAAGCTGATATAACTGCGTATTCAAAAGAAGATATAAACAATTTAAAAGATTTGTTTGAGAGTTATATTGCTGAATCATCTGATACTAAAAATGGTTTAAAATTAGCTATATATGCTATTATAAATGGATTGAAATATGGTAAAGGATCTTTCGCATCTCTTGTGCCACCATCTTTTTATAGAAGTACTGTAGGTGGTATGATAAGAAATATAATAAATGGTAAAAGTTTAGATCAATCTGTACCAAACGAAGAGGTTGCTGAACTTATTATATATAATAATTATACTAAATTAGTTTTAGAAGCAAAAGAAACAGATATAGAACAAATAACACCAGGTAAATATAAACTAAAATCAGAAGCAAATGTACCTTTCTTTTGGGTTAAATTAGCAAACGAAAGTGTACTTTATAAAAACTTTGCTTCAGAAGCCGATGGTTTATATTATTCTCCTATTAAAATTGGATTATCCAATGGTAAAATAAAAGATTATATACAAGATAGTAGAGAAGCAGATAGAGTTAAACAAGAAATACAAGAGTTAAAAGATAAACTAGAAGCTGAAGAAGAATCTAATTCTGCTTCAATATTAAATGATGATGAATTTTATAGTGCTTTAGAAGCTAATCAAGCTAGATATGATAACACATATATACCAGAAGAATCACGTATAGAATCAGATTCTGAAGTAGAAAAACGTTTCAGAGAATTAGAAGTTGATCAGAGCATAGCTAGAATAAAAAATACTCAAACAGTAGAAGAATTATTACAATTATTTGAAACTGTACCAGATAACAAAAAAGATTACTATAAACCATATTTTACAGAACGTAGAAAAGAAATAACAGGTTCTGAAATAGTTTCCGAAGTTAATGATAAAAGTAATATATCTAAAAATATACTTAAAATGCAACCTGATAATATTTCTCAAATAAAAGCAGGTACTAAAACTATTACTAATAGAACTGAATATTTTAAAGATGGTATATACAAACTTGCCGATGGTACTAGTGTAAAATTAGAATATGTCGGAGAATACAAATATTCATCAGAAACAGATACTATACAACCGGTTGATCAATTTGGGGGTGCTAGACCATATAATAAAGATAGATATGCTAAAGAAGAAGGTTTTAAAGATTGGGAAGATTTTAAAAAGAATAATAAATATTCAGATAATTTTATAAATGGTACACAAAGTAGATATGTATATTCTATTAAACCAGAAAAAGATATTATAGTTACTCCTAAAAAAACAAATAAAGATGATGCAGATGCTTTTTTTGATAACGAAGAAAATAAACAATTAGAAGCTCAACGACAACGAAAAGTGGATGAAATTAACTCTATTGTAGATATTAATAAGCTAAACGAAATGGAGTCTAAAGTACCAGCAGATAAATTAGAGTTTTATAAACCACATTTTGATAGACGTCGACAAGAGTTAAAAACTCCAAATATACCAAATCAAGAAGCACCTAAAGTATATGCTGATAGAGTAGTTACTGTTAATGGTAGAGAAATACTTGTTAAAGTATCTGGTGGTATGTATTACACTAATGGTAAAGCTGTACCAGAAACAGAGAATGTAACTATAAGTCTTGCTAGAGTAAAAATAGACATCATAGATGGAGTACTAAGAACAGCTAATCACGAAGGTAAAAATTATTATATTTTATCAAATGGTAAAGTAGTAAGTGCTGATGCAGAAACTTTAGGTTCTGAAACAGTAAAAGATAGATTTAAAAAAGATATAATCATAGCGAAAGCTTCTAAATATAAGTGCTAATGGCGTGTAAAATAAGTGTAAAAGATACAGTATATAATAGTATTGCTAATATAGCAGGTAGTGAAGACGTATTCAGTAAAGAAGCAGCAATTAAAAAAGCTAGACGTATTAATGCTATATGGGGTGATAAAACAGCTACTATAACTCAATATAGAAGTGAAGGTGGTTATAAAGTAGTTACTCATAACCTAGATAAAATAATAGAAAGAGAGTATGAAAAACAATTAAGAATCGAACAAAATTTAAATCAACAACTTGGTAACCTTAATAACGATATACCTACTTCTGAAGCTGAAGTATCAATAGAAGAAGAAGTATTTGATAATACTTTCGAATTCTATAATGTTAACAATCCAGATAAACTTAGACAATCACAAATACGATCTTTAAATAGTTTATTAGATAGATCTGTAAGAGCATTAGGATTTACTAAAACTACTATAAAAAAATATAATGAAGATTATCAACGTAGAAATCCTGGTAAAAAGTTAAATCAACAAGGTCTTATAAATCTAATAGATAAACAAATTGCTCTTGGTGAGAGATCTGAAATAGATGGTGTAACTTATGCTGAAGAAGTATTTCATGGTATTGTAGCAGCTAACGAAACAGCTCAGGAGTTTCAAGATATAATCAATCTTAGAGATGCTGATGGTATATTAGAAATATCTAAAACAGATATATATAAGAAAAATTATGAAACTTATATGTCTGCTTATGGTGGTGATGAGAATAAAGTTAAATTAGAAATAGTAGGTAAACTACTTGCTCAAGCAATATATGATAAATTTGCTTATGATAGTATACCACAAAAACTATTAAGAGCTATTGATAAATTCTTTTCATTTTTTACAAAAAAACTAAGATTAGCTAATCTATTAGATAGAAATCAATTTAATAAAGATTTGTATGCTGCTTTAGATATAGTTATGGAGAATTGGCAAAACGATATGTATAATCATCCGTTTACAACTGCTGTTCCAGTAACTGTTCCATTTGTTTTTAAAGAAATAAATAATTTTGAAGATACTATTATAAAAAATACATCAGAATTACGATCTAAAGTTAGACAATTAGAAGAGAGACAAGGTGGATTGATAGGTAACTATAATACAAAATATGAAGATTTAACTAAAAAATATTCAGGAATATCTAATAAAACAAAATATCTAGCAGATTTAGAAGCTAAAGCTACGAAAACACCATTATCTAGATATGAGCAACAGCAAGTCTCAGAATTAAAAGAGTATTTTATTCTTAAAAATATAGATGATATAGATGTAAATAGAGAGAAACAAGTAAAAACTATTAATGGTAGAATAAAAGAAATAAATAATCTAATAAACAAAAATAAACTACAATTAGGTATACATACTTATTTTTTTGGTATTAATAATAGTGGTGGAGCAAATGAAGATATAGAACAACTTTATAAATATATGCAAAAAGTTGTTAAACAAAAGTTATTCTTGAGTATGGAATCTTGGCACAGCTTAAACGAATCTTATAACTTACATATAAATATCATAAACGAATTGCGAGCTTGGTACCAAGATAGTAGTAATGGTAGAAATGAGTTTCCAGAGTTAACAAAAGAACAAAATAAAAGATTAAAAGATGTTGTATTTGGATTAAAAGTTAAGTTGGATTGGATAAATACATCATTAAATTCTTCTGCTAAATCTGTTAAAAGAGATTTTCATAAAAAATATGTAGATTTAAATCCAAATATAGATACAACTGAAAATAATAGTTATACAGAAATAGGTAACTTTAGAAAATATTTCGGATCACTTAGAAACGCGCAAGACGAAACTGCTAGATTATTCTATAAAACAATAATGGATGTAAATAATTTAGTTCATAATAAAGTATTAAATAATACTATAGATTTTTATAATAAACATAAAGATCTTATAAAAAGAATGGGTCCAAAAGAGTTTAATAAACTTAGAGAAAAAGATGCTAGTGGTAATCAAACACATTATTGGTTGAGTGATAGATTAACAAGCGTATTTGAGTTTAATTATAATTCGTTTAGAGAAACAACTATTAAAAATTTAATAATATACGCTAAACAAAAACATAACAAAGATTATAACATACCGTTTGATGAGTTCGAGTTATCTGAGTTTTTTAATGCTACAACTTTAAATAATATTTCTTCTGCTGTATTAGATAACGAATTACTAATAAGAGAAGAATTGCGTAATATGTATAATGCAGCATATGGTAATTGGATAAGTTTAAATACAGAGCTTAAATACAACTATGAAGATATTATAGAACAGCGTAGACTATCTATGAATAAAACTAAATTTGCTAAATGGTTACAATTAAATGCTCCTACTCATACATATACTAAAAAAGATGGTACAGTTGTTACTACTGTTATTTATAAAGGAGAACTTATTAAACCATCGAGCGGTCAAAAAAACCTATTAGGTAATCTAACAGAAGATTATACAAATCCAGAATACAATAGATTAAGATCTACTAATCCAGAATATATAGAACTATTAGAAGATCTAAAAGAAAAATCGTTAGATGCTAAGCGTAAATTACCTTTACATAATTACTCATGGGAGTACTCAGAAAGATTACCACAAGTATCTAAATCTACTATGGATTTATTTGGTAGTAGTTTATCTAACTATACTGAAAAATTTAAAGAATCATTTTCAGCTAGACCAGATGATGATATGTATGCTAATAGAGCTGGTAATACAATATTAGAGAGACCACCTATTAGATTTATAGAAAAGATAAATCCAGATCTAATAACAGATGATTTATTTAAATCAGTAATGATGGTAGAAGAAATGTCTGTTAATTTTGTAGAGTTTACTAAAGAATTACCTACTTTACATGGTATATTAGATTTAGTTAAACGCGGAGATGTTGTAGACAAAGGTATAAGACTATCTAAAAATCCTAGAGATTCGGTATCTGATTTAGAAAAAAAGATGAGAGATGTAATGCTTAGAAGTGTATACGGTGGTAAAGATGAACAATCTTATAATCTAACTATAGGTAGTGTAGATCTTAATAAAGTATTAGATAGATTAAAGAAGTATATACGTAACGTTAGATTGTTAGGTAATACTACTGCACAACTTACAGGATATTTTTCAGCAATGCTAAATAAAAGTGAAGAGATATACGCTAAAAATTTAGATGGTAAACTATTATTAGAGTCTGAAAAAGAAATGTATTTACATACTATAAGTATTACTAATGATGCTATATCTCCTATTAAAACAAGTAAACTAACTGCTGCATTACAATACACAGGGTTAGTAACTAATAACATAGAGACCTTTGCTAATGTTAATAGAAGTAAATTATTAAGAGCAGCTAGTAAAACTATTAATTATGGTGGTTGGGAAACTATAGATGTACTTGTTAAATTACCAATTATAATGACAATAGCTAAAGAAATACGACTTGTTAATGGTAAATGGTATACTAAAAATAGTTATACAGTAGATGATGATGGTTGGTTAAATGGAGAATCTTTATGGGGTATGATGGAGTTAGAAGATAATAAAATAAAATTTGATCCTAGAGTAACTCAACAAGTAAAAGATTTATGGTTAACCAAATCAAGAGTATTAGCTAATCAAATAGATGGTCAACTATCTGATTTAGATAAAGCCTCTATACATAATCACTTTCTTTTTAAGTTTTTTACAATAAATATGAACTGGTTATATGAAAGATTAGATAGAGGATTTAAAAAAGAAATATTTGATTGGCAAACACAACAAGTAGAAGGTGGTTATTATGTAGTAATTTGGAGAGCTATACAAAGATCACCAATACAATTTGTTAGTGATGTATTCAAACATAACGATCAGTTTACAGAATTAGAAAAACAATCATTACGTAGAGTAGCTCACACCTTAGTAGCAGCTACAATGTTATTTATGTTTGTTTATATAGTAACTGCTATATCTTTAGATGACGATGATGATGACGACAATCCAATGCTAGCATATTTTATATACATACTTAATAGATTACAGATGGAAGAAAACTCTAAAACATCATCTGTAGATTTATTCTCGTATATTACAAGACCAGCAGATGGTATAGATCAATTGGACGATTATTTACCAATAGTAAAATGGATAGCATTTTTAGCTGGAGAATCAGAAGAAGTAGAATCTGGTATATATAAAGGTTACGATCAAAGTACTAAAAAACTTATACAAGCTACCCCACTATTAAAAGGTTTCTATGAAAATATAGGTGGTGGTGTAATAAACGAAGCGTTAGGGAAACCAGAAACAAGTATAACAACAGCTATTAGTGGTAAAAACCAAGTAATAAAAAGTAAAATAAATAGCGATATGGGTAACTTAGCTTTAGTAGGTATGGGATTATTTACTAGATTTTCTGGATGGGCGTTAGGTAGAACAATAGCACCAGTAGTATCTAAAAATTATAAATCTAGTTTTATGGATTTACCTACTAAAAAAGCTCAAAAAGATAAAAATAAATAGACATAAAAAAAAAGAGAGAGATAAGTTCTCTCTCTTCTTTAATATCTTCTTTTACTAAACCAAATAGATAATATTACCCAAAATAGTAATCCCATTATCAATAATAATGGTGATCCCCATAAAGGTAATGTTACTAACCACCATCCCCAATTTACATATCCAAATACTTTTAATAATAAAAATACTATAAATATTGTAGCTGGAACAGCTCCTAATTTAAAACTTATTGTTAATCCTTTTTTTTCGTTACTCATTTTATTAATTTTAAACCTTCAAATAAACCTACTTCTAAAGCTTTTTCATAAGTATCATAACCACTAGAATAATAATCGCTAGAATCACCTATATTATGAAAATCTTTACCATAATAATCTATTTCTACTGTATATTTAATATCTTTTATAGATTCTATATTTTCACTATAAAAAGTAACTTCTACTATACAATTATGCTCTTCTCTTAACCACTTTTGTAGTAAAGATTGTGTAGGTGCTGCAATATCAAGTAAATATAATTGATTATATGGACTATGATGTACAAATGTTTTACTTTTAGCATAATAATAATGAGATGGAGCATTAAATCCTTTTTCTTTAGCTAATTTTGCTGTTTCATACTTTACTACTTCTTCTGTCATTTTATTAAAGTTTGTGTTGTTATTTCTAAAGCATATAATGTAGCATCTTCATTATTTATCATCATAAGTAATTTTATAAGTAGAATTTAATGTTTTAAAAGTATTATCATCTATAACTTCTATTACCACAGATGTTATTAAATCTCCTACATAACATGATTGACCTATTACAGGTCTTTGTATTATTACACCATATGATTTTCTACCTATATTAATACCATTAGGATGGTTATTATTAAATTTATTATCTTCTATTTTTTCTAAAGTAGCAAATTTAAATTTTGATAAATCTATTATTGTTTTTTCTATTTTACTCATTTTAATTTTTAATTATTTTATTTTTATAATTTGTATAACAATTATAGGCATCTATTTCGTTATAAAATCCACCTAAATATTTTGTTTTATTATTTATTTTAATTTTAGCAATCCATTTATTTCTTTCTTTACTATAACTTACACCTACATATTTGGAAGATGTTTTTAATTTTCTACTATTATTATAATGAGTGGTATTTTCTCTTCTATTAAGATACTCTAAATTGGTTATATTGTTATTTGTTTTATCAAAATCAATATGATTTACTTCTTTTATAGAATCATATAAAAAATGTTTAATAACTAATCTATGTGCTAGATAAGAAATAATTTTATTATTTTTAGTTAATCTAAATTGAATATATCCATCTTTACAATAGTGATATTTTAATAACTTTTCTTTATTAAACCTTAAAGATTTAACACTTCCTAAATTACTAACTTTATATAAACTTTCATAACCTATAATATCTATCCAAATTTCATTAAAATTTTGTTCATTCATGACTAATTATTTAGTCACAAAATTACAAAAATTATTTTAAATAATTAGATAATCACATAAATCTTACTCATATTAATTTATTTAAAACGTTCTAAAACTATTTTTCATTTTAGTAGTACCTATTTCTGTACTAATAGTATAAAGACCAGTATTATTATCATATTCTGTAATAACACCTTCTTCTACATATTTATGGTTTATCCATAATCTATCATGAAAATATATTTTTGTTCCTATTGTATATATTTTACTCATCTTTTAAATATTTTATTATACCAATAATAAATATGCATAGAGAATACTATTATTCTTTTAATAAAAATATTCATTTTATAATACTTTATAAATTATATCTAAATATTCTTCACAACTTGAATAGCTTGGTAATCTTTTATAAGAATTGTTTACTATTTTTTTATACTTTTCATCCATTACACAAACATAAGCAAGATTATCTTGATAAAATATATATGCTATATTATACATAAAATTTTCTATTATAACAGTTTGTTCAGTTACAAATGCTGATGTAGACATACCACGTTGCCAACCACCTGATCCACTACCCCATGTTTGTTTTACAATATGTATATTTATATCATTCCAATTCTCCATTTTACCTTGTTTGTACAAAGAAGTTATAGGTCCTTTAACAACAACATTTTCCCAATATTCTAGCATTTTGTTTATTGCTACTTTACCACCTTGACCTACTAAATAATTAGCGTAACTATTATACTTATCTAATATATTTAGTAAATCTGCTATATCTTTTATATCTATTTTATATCTATCCATTTTAATACTCTTTTCTTATCTTTAATAACAATTTTTGTAATTGTTTTTGATTTACTTCTCTTGGTAATCCGATTTTATTTTCTTCAAATAACTTTTTAACTTCTTCTTCTAAATTAGAAGCTAATTCTATTATTTCTTCATAAGAATATTTACCATTACGGATATCTATTAATTGATCTTTTTCTGATCTATTTAATATCAATCCATTACCTAATATAATATCTTTAACAGTATATAATAATCTTACACAATGAGATAAATTTTTAGTATCATATTCGTTAGCTACTTTAGCATTATCTTGATATCGTAAGGGATTACGTTTTTCTAACCATTCTTGATACTCTCTATAATCTTTACAGTGTGTAGAATAAGCATTACGATCAAAGCGCATATATTTTAAAAATCTACTATCTTTAGGTATACTTTTTAGTTGTACATCATTACTATTTTCATTTATTATACCACCAGCTTTTCCTAAATAATACATACTATAAATATCAGGAAAATTATTTACAGACGCTAATCCTATATCATTTTGATTTTTACTAATTATTTCAAAATACTTAGTTAATGATACAGAAAACTCTCTATCCATAAGTACATAACAAAAATCTAATGGTGTTTTACGCTCCATTCTAGTTTTCTCCCAGTTAGTTTTCTTATTCATACCTTTAGCTTTTTTAATCTGACTAAACGAATATCCTAAAAAAGTATGTTTTAGTTTAGTAGTTAAAAAAGGTGTAATATCTGGAAAGTATTCTTTCCATTTATCAGTTGTAAAAGTAATTTTATCGCTTCCGAGTATATCCACAATATTAGGATTACCTTTAACTAGTAGTTCTATAAATCTACCAATCTCGTAATAAGTAATATCTTGTTTAGCATCGCTTATTTGTTCTATATATCGTCCAGATAATATCATACTAGTAGGTAGGATATAAACACCTTTAATGTCTATATCACTACCTTCTTTATTTGTACCATATAAGTGAGAACCAACAATACATTCGTGTATTATCCATCCACTTTTTTTGAGTTGTTCTACATTCATTTTTTCTTAAATATATTATCAAAGAAATCTGTAAAAAAAGCTAATATTATAACTATTTGTACAATAGCACTACATATCATTATAATTGAATTATCACTCATTGTTTTGTATTTTTAAATTTTTAGCAACTTCTGAAAAATATCTATCTCTCCAAACAATAGATTCTTTTTTATGGTCTATATGTTTTTGCTCGTTTAATTTATCATTTAAACATTTTACTTGGTGTAATAGTTCATTAATACGTTCGTTTTCTAAAAACTGTTTAGTCCAACCATTTGTTTTTAATTCTTCTATTTGTTTTGGAGATATCTCTTTATTTTTTATAGTTTCTTCTAACTCTTCTATATAAGATTTAGCTTGTCCTAGTTCTATTTGAAGTTTAGAAATCTCTTGTTTTTGATATAAAACTATATCATCTTTTGTATATTTTCTTTGTAACTTCAACAGATACGCTCTATCATCCATTACTCGTAGTATCTATATCTAGGTATTACTCTAGCACAAACTCCATGTGATCTACTAAACATTCTTCTAAACATTCCTTTTATCATTTTTTAAATATTTGATTATTTTTAGCTATAAAACTTAATATCTCATAATCTTTTTCTACTACTTTTTCCCAGAACTCAGGATTATTTTCTACTTGTATACATAAAATCTTATAATGGTAATAACCTATACAATCAGGATTATAATCTATATCATCTTTATCTTTTTTAGTAACTAACATACCTACTTTCCAATCTTTAGGTAAAGATGGATACCATTTTTTTAATTTATAACTACTCATATTTTTTATTAAATTTATCTAAAATTTCTAATTGATAATCATCTAGTTTACTTCTAACATAATCTATATCATCTTTAGTAAGATCATTATTAATATGATTACTAAGTTCTCCTATAATACTAGCATTAGTATCTGTATCTCCACCTATCTTTACAATCTGTTCTATAAGTTTTTGTGTTACAGGGTGTTTTTGTGAATTATAAATAGCAGAAATTATTGTTAAAGTGTCCATAGCATTTATACAAAACTTATTTAGTATTGGTGCTCCCATAAAATTTACTTGTTTAAACACATACATAAAATATAACAAATAAGCTGCTCGTATTGAATCTTTATGATTATGAGTACAAATTACAGAGTCTTGTATTAAACTTTTACTATACATTGCTGGAGCTAACCTCATTAAACATCCATTACCATAACTAGTTATATAAGCTTCTGGATGATTTTCACACCATTTAGCAAAATTATCACCATATCCTGGACTACCATCATCATCAGTATTAGGATATAGATGATACCACTTTTTATAAGCTTCTGCAAAAGGTATATCATGTAATACAGCATCAGCACTAGCTAGTGTCATTATACTGTCATCTGTAATATGCGAATTAGGATTATGTAAGTTAAATTCACTATAATCACCTTTATATTTAAATTCATAAGGTTGTCCTGCTAAATCACCTAATATAGCACCATAAAGTTTATTTATACATAAAGACATATTTTTGTTTTTTACCTATTGTTAATAATAAAAATCCACTTAACCACCTAAAAAGATGTATATTAGATTCTTCTTGTCCAAAAAAATCTTCTACATTAAAACAATGTAATACTAATTTATCACCTTTTGTTTTAGAAAGTTTTTTAAAAAAAGATTCATATATAAAATCTTCAAATTCCCAGTAACCATCTAATATATCTAACTCATTATTTAGATTTTCTAAAGTTATACTATCACCATTAATTTTTATAGTATTAGTATTTATTCTAGCTCTTATTTCGTTACTAGGTATAAACTCTTTAAGTAGATCTCTTATAATCATTCTGCTATACTACTATTGTGGTGATCTAATATTTTTACTTCTCTTTTATTCATAATATCTATTAAATACTCATAAGTAAATGGTTTATATTCTCCTAATAGTTGTATTGCGGAATCTATTCCTACATCAAATGCTTTTATAGAATTATAATATTTATGTATAAGTGATTTACCAGTTCTTATATTATCATGAACATGACCATAAAAATGATAACTACTTCTACCTATAGAATCCCAACTTAAAATAGGTTCATGAGAAAGTACACATAATTTACCATTTATTATTACATTTTCTCTCCATCCTAAGTAAGTTACATTATTATCTTTACATGCTTGCACTAGTCTTTCTACATTATCATGATTACCACGTAATACATAAATATTATTACAGTTTAAAGATTTAAATAATGCATCATAATCTTTATCTCCAAACATTAAATCTCCTAATATGAATAAATAATGATGAGGTAAAACATAATTATTTATATTACCTATAATTACCCCATTCATATGATCTACAGATTTAAAATCTCTAGTTGCTCCACTTTCCCATGTACTTAAATCTTTAATAAGGTTAGAATGATTAATGTGTAAATCTGATACTAGATGTACTTCATTATCTGGTGCTTTTATTTTTATCATCTTTTAAATTTTACTTCTATTTTAGTATTTTTTTGTCTTTTAATATGCGGAAAATAATAACTAAGATTATTATATATATTATTTGTTATTTGCTCTGGATCAAGATTAGTAGTATAAAAACTATATAACACTTCAGTAGTATTTTGATTAAATCTCCATTTTTTATGATTCTTTTTAAGTTTACAATCATATATTTTAACAACAATCATTTACTTAAACAAAGTATCTTTTAAATAATTTATTACTTCATTTACAAAATTATCAAACTCTAACCAATCTAAATCAATTTTTTTATCTGTTTGTCTCATTTTAAATTATTTAAATATTATAAAAAAGTAGCAGCTAACCCCTTACTGCTACTATATCAGGGAATAATGGGAATCACTTTACCCACTACTTTGATTAACCTGCTCATAGTCCACTATGATGCTTCTATATACTATAGATTTTCGCCTCTTTGTTATATTATCTACAACCCCTTCGCTAACAAAGGATAGGTTTAGTATATTTACTCTACTTATATGGAGAAAGGGATTCAGGTTATTTAACTTTATAAGATGAACCACCTACAGTAACTGATATAATTTTTTTAGGATCTACTAGTTTAAAATTACCTTTATTAGTTTTAACAACTAAATATCCTAAAGAATCCATAAAATTTTTATCAGACATTTGTCCGTTTAATGTTCTAATACTACCATCTTTTTTTTCAAAAGTAATACCAAAAAACTTACCAACATTTGTTCTAAGTATTTTTACTACTGCTTTTTTAGAAACATTATTTTGTGTAGTAGCAACAACAGGAGAAACTTGTTGAGTAATTGGTGCAATATAATATACTCTATATTTCCCATCTTTATATGTTAAATTTGGTATATAAAACATAGCTGTTTGATCCATTATTTCACTAATATCTGCTTGATAGAATTTCTCATTAGGATATAATTTTCTACACTCTATTTTTATATCCAAAGTTGTAGTTGGTCTAACAGCAAGTAATTGTTCAGCTACTGCTATAACTGTAGCTTCTAACTTATTTAATTTTTTAACTTTTACGTTTGACATTGTTTTTATTTATTTTCGTAATTAAATTTTTTATATTTTTTAAGCTTTAACGTTTTTATTTTATAACTATCCATTTGTTTAGCTAAATTTACTAAACCAAAATTTATAGCACCTTGTATTATACAATTAAGATAATCAGGTGTTGGTAACCTATCAAGATGATCGTGATATAAACTCATATTTTCAATATATACACAAGCTATTTCACTATCTATTATAAAATGTTGTTTTTCATAAAATGCTTCAAACATATCTAGCCTTTTATGTTGTGTAGGTGTTAATATATATAATATACCTTCAACAATATTACCTTTATTTGGTCTTATATCTGCATAACCACGTGGAGTTATATACAACTCATAATCTACAAGGTTGTATTTACCAAAAACTTCTACTTTACCAACTCTAGCTTCTAAACGATCTATAAGTAGATTAGATCCGTAAGCGAAATACAATAATCTTTGCATCATTTGTTATAAATTACAACTGTAACATCACAGTCTTTTAATTCTTGTTTAATAAGAAGTTTAACTACATCCCAATCGCCGCCTGCAATACCACATCCTATTTGCGGTAATCCTATATGCTTACCTTTAAATTCATGATTCATTTTACGTAAACATAATGTTAAAGCTTCATAATCTAAATTAGGTCCTAGCTGATATTGTGTGTAAGCATTTACAACTACTACTCTTGGATGTATTATTTCATCATTTATAAATTTGTAATATTCTCTATAACTTATTCTACCTAATTTATTGATATCTCCTTTAAGCATTGGTAATTCTAATGGATATTTTCTAAAATTATTAGTATCAAATATATCACTCATTTGTTTAGCTATACCAGCACCTTGTAAACAAAAACAGTTCGTTCCATGTGCTATAACATCAAAAGAGCCTGCAAGCGCAAGCTCTATTAAATTTCCATCTATTTCTCTATATTGCATTCTTATTTCATTTTATAATTATGATATATATTACTAAGTTCGAAACCTAAAAAAGCAAAAGAAATAATTGTAATAGTATCTATATAAATATTTTCTTTACCTAAAAAAATAACTATTAAATAATAAATTACAGTTGGTATAAGAAAAGTTAAAACCATTATAGCATAAATTATAAAAAAGTATTCTATAACAGAAAATATTTTTTTTAATGTTTTCATGTTATTTATTTAGTACCAACAAGTTACTATAGATGCTGGTGGTATAAAAACACCTATAAGATGTATTACTTCTTCTTTGAAAGGTGCTTCAAAATCACAATTAAACAATCCAACAAGATTTGCAATCCAACATACTGCTATAAAAACCCATATTAAACATCCAAAAAGGGATATCCCATCATCTAAAATATCGTTTCTCATTTTTATTTATTTGTTATTAATTTACAAAAGCTTCCATTTCTTAAGCTCTTGTTGTGTAAAATTTCTAAATTAATCTTTTTGACAATCTCCTCTAATTCCAAACATAATTGGAAATCTTGGAAGACCATCATCAGTATATTCAAAAAATCTTATATTAGCAATCTTACCAATATATTTTTCTTTGTTAGTTAAAAATTCTTTTCTATCTTCGTGTGAGTATTTTAATCCTGCTCTAAAAGTATAGGTATTAACACCAGATACCTTTTGATTAGTATATTTTAATACTGGTACTCCCCATTCTGGACGTTGTTCGGCAGGTACAATATCAACTATTTCAGCATCTATATCTTGAAAATCTTTATACTTTAATAAATTAGACGATCTACCATTACATTTGTAATACCCATCAGTTCTTACAATAGATCCTTCATATCCTGTCGATATAAATTCTTTATGATATTCTAATAATTCTCTTTCGTTTTTTATTTTAAATGTATCTACTAATATTATAGTATTCATATTTTATTACTTTTTTTAATATTATCTATTGCCCAAAGTGCTTGTTGGTTTTTATAATTAAAACATTTACGCTGTTCTTCGGGATCTGTTAAATCGAATAAAGAACATGGGATAATATGATCAATATGCCACTCACCATAGTTATCCCATGACATATTATTTACAAATGATTTTTCAAGATGTATTTTAAATTCTTCAATTGTACAACCTATTAAATCCATAGTAGTATTTGATTTTTTAGATATTCCAAAAATAGCATGGTGCACTCTAGTTCTTAAATTTTCTTTAAGTCTATAATTAATATCTATTTTTCTTCTTTCTATTTTATTATTAGGGTGAGATACTCTATATCGTTTATTAGTTGCTTTAATTACTTCTGGATATTTTTCTCTATACTCTTGAGCTTTTTTAAGAATTTTTTCTGTATTACTATTATAGTGATTTTTACTGTATTGTATATGCCTTTCAGGATCTGCAGCATAAAGTTTTCTTCTTCTTATATTATTGCAGTCAACACATACATACCATTGATTCTTTAAATGTTTAAACTTATCAATATTTAAAAAATTATTACAATGGTTACATTTTACATCACCGTTTTCATTTGTTTGCATATCTGTACTTTATTTTAGTACAAATATACACATTTTATTTTACTTTTTATTATATTATTTCAGAATATTTTCTAATTTATCTTTTCTTTCTGAATATAATAAATCAGGATCAACAATATCATAAACATGATATTTTACATTTTCTGTTTCTCCTTTTCTATACTTCTTAATAAGTTTCATATTATCCTGAAAACCTAATCCATGAGCGTATAATTCTCCATCTAAAATAATATCTTGTGGAGTAATTTGTAATAATTCTTTTTGAATATGTTCCATATTTTCAATAATTCTACCATCTCTAGAGATTAATTTAGGAACTCTTCCATCAGCGTATATATGAGCTAAACAACGCATACCATCTAACTTTGGTTGTACAAAACAATTATTCCAATCTATTTTGTGTGCTTCGTCTTTATAAGATTTAGCTAGCATTGGTAGTTGTACTGTATTATCTTCTGCTTCTTTTTCTGTTAAAAAATATCCTTCTTGTAACTTAGAAGCAATTATAGAATTAACTTCTAATACTGCTTGTTGTTCTGCTGTAGTAGCGTTAGCTTTACCTACATTTTTAGGTTTAGCAACTTTAGTATGTTCTACTTCATTTGCTGTACCAACCATACCAGAACGCTGTATAATACTACTACCATTTGCTATTACATTTAAGTATCTAGTATTTCCATGACTATCTTTACGATATATTATCATTTTAAACTAATTTTATTATATTATTTATAGTACTTGTTTTTTGATTTATAACATTATGTTGATATAAATCATAAAATTTAAAATCATCAGATACATATTCAAAAATAGCATAACCATCAAGTTGTAATCTTAATATCCCAACTCTATAAAAATACTCTTTTTTATTCATTTTTTAGTAATTTTAGATATATGTCTTTATGCGATTCTTTAAAAAATGATTCAGAATATGTATGTAGTAATTCATTATTACAGTATTTTAATACGTGTTTATTATATAATTTATAATGTATTTCGCTTTTATCTGTATTATCGTTTTCTATACACCATTGTATTTTAAAACCATTCAAATATCTAGGTTCATCTGATTCTTTACACTCGTTTAAGCGCTTTCTTAATATATGTAATGGATTATTTTCATAACCCATAAATTTTAGAGCAGCTTCTTCTTCTGAAAAAGCTACTCCGTTTATCATTATCATCTTAAAATAATTTAATAATTTTTGTTAAACCAATATATTCTTCTCCTCCGCCTTCATGCTCACAACATTTTCTTATTTTTAATTTATATAATATTTTATCTATTAACCAGGGTATAGTAATGGTAGGAATAACTCCCTTAACATTATATGAATCTATTATTTGATTAAGATACCATAACTGTTCATAAGTATTTACTCTAACAGTTAGATCGTTTAAAAATCTTGGTCTATTTACATACATACGAATACCTTCTTCAGTATATTCTTGTTCTAATTTTTTAGCTATAGCGTAACTAGTATCGTCTGGATATTTAACTATTTGCATTTTGTTCTCTATTATCACCATCACCATGAAGAGTATTTGTTTCTCTTCTTAGCATTAGTTTGTTATAATTATCTTCTAGTATTTTTAATATTTCTTCTTCTGGAAGATGATCTAATATACCAAAAGCAAAGTTAGATAGTATATAATAAACTTTTTCTTTATCTATTGGTTTATTATCTCTATAATGTTTTTTTACTATACCGTATAACAACTCAACTCTAAACTCTCTCTCATCTAACTCTTTTCGTTCTGTTATTACTTTATTAAATGATATACCTAGTTCGTTACATAAAGCACATAAGTACCATACTACATCACCTAACTCTTTATTTATACTTTCTTCTGATTCACCATCTAGTATTTTTTCTTTTACTTCATCTATCTCATCAAAAAGACCTACTAAACAGTAATATAAACCAGCATCATCTACTTTTTTAGGGTATACTGCTGTTTTATTTATAATTTCTTCGTATTTTATTAAATTCATTTTTTATTTATTTTTAATCTTTCGTGTAATCCAAAATCAGCACCAATAAGACCACCAACTAAACTAAATATAACCAATAAATAGTTACCTTTAATTATAGCATTTACTCCTATAGCTGTACTTATTAACCAAGTTATATGAACAATGCTACCTGTCCAAAATAACTTCCATCTATCTTTTTCTATATTAGCATTTACATTTACAGTTCTATAATATATAAATATAAACTGAGTAAACAATATTATAAATGCTTGTAACCAAATATTAAGTGTTTCCATTTAACTATTTTTATAAGTTTTCATAATTTAGTATTGTTCTCCACTCTTCCATTATTTAATGTTTTTGTTATTAATTAAATAATGATAATTATAAAAAAGCATATTACACATAACATGGGCAGAATGGGGTAATTGAGATTCAGAATCATATACTTCACCATCCATCATTGCTGTTAAATGTCTCATAGCGGATTCCATTATTTCTTTATCATCCAATCCACCTTTCCAATTATCTGCTGTATATTTTTTTGCACCGTATTCTAATACGCGAACCATTGGTTCTAAAGATTTCCACTCTACTAAACTCCATTTAGTTTTACCTTCATTATATCTACTTCCTGACATACTTTATATTTTTACATTTTATATTATATTTTAAATTAAAAACCCCACCCACTTTTCAGCAGATGGGGTAAACGAACACTTATGTTTAAAACTTTTATGTTACTTCTTGTAACATTCCTGAATCTATTAAAATTATATCCGCAGATCCAGTAACAGCTAATTTATTTAAAGCTACTACTTGATCATCTGTTAGTTCTGGAAGATATAGAGTAATTTTAGTACCTTTATCAGCCATAACTCCATTGTGTTTTAAAACAACGCTTTCTAATCTTATCATTTTTATAAATTTATTTACTGCAAAGATACAATAAATAATTATATTAATGATAAATACTTTCTTTTATTTTATCAAATTCGACAAAATATTCTCCATCTATTTCTTCTAGAAACTTATCTTTTTTATATTTACTTTCCGGAGAAAGTATTTCTCTAAGAACTTCTTCTAAACTTTTATGCTTCAATACTATTTTAGCTGGAATATTTTTTAAAAATAAATAATCTATAACTTCGCTTTTAGAATTTACTTTTGTTCCGAAATATTTAATAGTTTCTTTATACTCTTCAGATACTGCAGAATATCTAGAATTAATTATTTTATTTATATCGTTATCCCATTTAGGATCTATAGATAAATAAATTATTACTTCGTCTTCTTTTATATTTATTTTTGAAAAATATTTACAATTTACTAATAAATCAAATAGAGTGGGTAAAGGTTTATTTAAAAATATTTCATTATTGCATAATTCGTATTTTTTAAATAAAAGCTTTAATGTTCTATCGTAATTATCATCTACTTTTTCAAACAAATAACAATTTATTAAACCATTATCATAACATAAACCCTGTAAAGAGTATTCAGCATTAGCTTCTTTTGATTTTACATTGCTTAATATATCATTAAATAATGGTAATATTAGTACCGAACTTACAGTGCATTTATTCCACAACTCTCTATACGTCATCATCAATTATTTCTACTACATAATCTTCTTTTGTTAAATTTAATACTAAATCTAACATTTTATTTGTTGTAAATTTTTTTACATCTTCTGGCAAAACATTAAAATTTATCAAATTTGATTCTAACTCTTTTATCTCATCTTCTGTAGATAAAAGAATATATGCTTTTATATTGTTATTTTTCATTTTCTATAATATATTTTGCTTTTATTTTTATAATTGTATTATGTAAACTTTGTTTTGTTTTTATATAAATATTTTTATTACCATAAATATTCCAACCTTGTTTTGTGTATCTAGATCTTACTCTATTCCAATAATATAATTTTTTTAAATCTGTTCTGTTTGTTGTTATATTAGTTAAATTATCTAATAAATATTTAGTATAAGCATCTTTACTTTTATACTTTCTTACAATATTATCAATATATGTTCTACCAAACTTATTAGAAGAAAAATATAATCTAAACAGAACTTTAACCGATTGTATATTATAATAATTGTATAATGTCAATAATGTCATATATTGAGCATTAGTAGATTTTAATTTATCTAAATAATCAGATACAAAATCAGTATGTAATAATAACGGTAAATCTTCTTCTACTAACAAACTAAGATCTACAAAAGGTTTATCTATAGTATATTTAGAATAAATATCATAAAGTTTTTTAGCATCTTCTGTTCTAATAACAAGAGTTAAAGAATCATCTATTAAATCAAATTTACCAGCTTTCATTGTCCATTGTTTCCACGATTCGAACCTACTAACGCATGTAGGATTATTTGTATTTAATGAAGCATCAAATACAGTATCAATACCCCTATAATGTGCAGTAGCATTTGGCTGAACCGTATTAAAATATACCCATACATTAATACCTCTAAAAGAAATATTTTCGCATGTAGTATTTGTATCAGAAAAAATATAATCTGCTTTATGGATATCTAATACCTTTTTCAGATTATATTTTTCTTTTACAATATTTATCCTATTTTTAGGAGTATTTAAATTATTACTATAATATGTTTTATTTTTTTCTATATTATAAATATATTTCGTAGGTATTAATAGATTTTTTAAATCATTAATAAACAGCTCTAAATTAATATATCTATCTGAATTTTTTATTTTATATGTTTCTATATTCATTTTATTTTATTTAAAAATTGAAAGACATCCTAATACAACATCTTTAAATTTTACTTCTGATTTAGCTAATGATTTTAAAATAAATAATTTATTATCTTTTTCAAAAACACTACTATTACCTATTTGAATCAATCTACTTTTTAATTCTGGAGTTACTGGAACGTTATTTTCAATTATTCTATCAATATAGTTAGATAATCGAAATGTAATAACACTTCTTATAACATATTCATTTTTAGATAAAGCAAAAGATTCTTCAATTCTTTTAACTACTGTTTCAAATTTAGGTGTACTAATAATCTCTTCTGGTGTTATTATCTTATCAAAATCGTTGTTTATAAACGCTCCAAAACTATGAATAACATCTCCAAGAACTATTTGTCCTAGTTCGATTATTTTTGGTAAATCGTTTTTAGTATTTGGATATAATAGAGCTACCTGTTTAAAGAAGTTAGTCCATCTACGAATAGAACAAGCATTTGTATATTTTTTATCACTAGAATAACCAGAAACTACTTCTGGATTCATAAATATAAAATTTACATATTCGTCTGGAATAATTTTTCTATCATCAATATATAAACCATCTGCAAAAGCGCACCAAGCTTCTTTGTTCCACTCTATTTCTATTGGAGTGATTCTATCTGCTTGTGCTCCATCGAGCTGTTGGACGTCATAATTTCCATCGTCTGGATTAGAAGATAAAAATACAGATACACCTTTTGGTAATTTCCAACTACCAAAAGCTTTTTCTTTAATTATCTCCATTACTGCGTTTTGAAAAAATCCTAAGTTTCTACTAAAATCGTCTAATACAAGTATATCACCTTCTTTAACTCTAGATACAAAATCAGGTATAGCATCGCTCATAACTGGATCGCTGTTACCCATTACCCAACCATTATCTATATAGTTTGGTATTTGTTTTTGAGTAATCCATTTTTTTACAACACCAGTTTCAGTATCTTTACATACTTCTATCTTTATCATCGGATAACCTTTTAATTGTCCAATCTCATCGAACTGAGATAATCTAACAATTTCACAATGTATACCCTTTTCTTTTGCAAAACTTTTTAATATCTCTGTTTTACCAATACCATGCTCTCCAACTAACATTAAAGCAGCATTATCCATTTGCATGTTTAAATCACATGCTAATTTATTAGTATTATAAAAAATTTCGATATATTTTTTCGCATCAATTAAATTAAATTTCATTTACTATCAATTTTTAATGTTTTAAAATTATTACCCCAAGAACTTCTAAATGATTCTATAGATATACCATTACTAGTTAAAACCACAATCATTGGTTTTAAAGGTTTAACTTTTGTAAGAGATACATAACCATCAGTTAAATAAACAATAGATGCTACATCTTTACATTCTTTGTTAATATACGCTATAGCAGGATCAACTACTGTTCCACCACCACCACTATAACCTTTAGTAGCTAATCTAGATAATAATTCCGTAGAATTTTTATATGGATAAATGGAATCTTTAGTTATACTAGCATCACATTCGACAACTAATATATCCATTTTTGATTTTTTACCAATATTATCTAACTCACTAAATGCTTCTTCTATATTTTTACCGTTCATAGAACCTGATGTATCTACTATAACTACTATTTTAGGTTTAAATTTTACTTTAAACATGGTTACATCATCAAAAAATTTAGATGGTTTAGTGTAACTTTTCTTTATTATAATTTTATTAGAAAATAAACCAATAAACGATTTTAACTCGTTTTTCCAATCAATTTTAGATATATTAGCGTTTAATAAATCAGATATAAACTTTTTTAAGAAACCAGGGATTGATCCCTGATTTCTATTTAAAGCATTAGCTTCTAATAATATTTTATTAACCTGAGCTTCTATTGTTTTATCTAGTACTTCTTGTGATACTTCTGATTTTTCTAACTTTTTCCATAAATCGTGATCTATCATCAATGGTTGTCCTTTAGAAGAACATTGATTATATAAATCTTTAAATTTAGGATTATTAGATTTTTTTAAAAAGTTATAAATAGCATCAGTACCTTCTTTGACTATATCTATTGGTACTTTCATATTATCATCATCGTACCAAATACCACCTTCTATAAAATAACTTTTATCTTTAAATATTTCATCTATTACTATATAATTTATATAAGCATCTGTAGAAATATTAAATAAATTAAAATCATCATAATCTTTGTATACTCGATAATGTTTAAGAATCAAATGATGTAACTCATGTAATAATAAAAATTGATTTTTTTTATGATTTTTACTATCTATTGATAACCAAAAATCAGGATTTAAATTAATTTCAAAATTTATACCATTCAAAACTAACCCCGCTGTTGTTAAAGAATTACTAAATCTTATACTAATTAAAGATAAAAAGTAAAAATAAAAATTACTATGTGCTTGTAATTCATAATTTACATCACCTATTTTTGGATTCATTTTTTAATTTTATGACTTTTTAATTACTTTTGCTACTTCTTCTTGAATACTTTTATTTCTTTGATCTCGCATTCTTTGTAACATATCTTCTCGATCTTTCAATACTTGCTCATATGTCATATTGCTAAATTTATCAACAACATCATTAAAACCAGTACTACCATCTGATGTTTTTGTATTACCCAACGGATCGGTATTATCATCAACTGATTTTTTATAAATACCAGTTGCCGTATCATATTTTATTTTCAATGCTGGTTTAACATTTAATCCATCGTCTATTCTCCTATCCAGAATATCTTTTACCGGATTAGATTTGGTAGTATTGTAAATCGCATATGAATTAGATACGTTATTTAATATATTCCAAAGCGAATCTTTAGAATCATTATCTTCTGTAAATATATTACTATATGGAACAATAACTTTTTTTAATTCATCATCCGCTGCTGACACATTTATTAAAGAATTGTTATTTAAATAATAATGATCATAAAAATATTTTTTAACTCGTCTTATATTTTCTAAAGTTATTTCTAATGTTGCTTTATCTTTAATATATGCTGTTAAACAATCTTCTAATTCGATTTTTATCTTCGTATTCATTACATTAGAGTAATTATTTATAGCATAATCTATAATTGAAGAGTTTATTAATAACCACATTAAAATATAATCAAAATTATAAGTACTTTGTAAACTACGAACTTCAATAGTAGCATGACTAAATGGTTTACATAAATAATTAAGAAAATTAATATTATAATACCTACCTTCTAGATTCCATTTAGATGTACCATTAATATATTCATTAAGAGATGGTAAAGAATCAATAAAACTTGTTTTAATTCTATTATCAATTCTAAATAATTTATAAATAGATTTAACATCTTTATCAATAAGTTTTGGTAAATTTTTACAATGATCTCTACCGTTTTTTTGTAATTTATCTGCTAAAAACTTTGTATCTTTTTTATATGGAATTATTAATTGATTTAACTCATCTGTTAATCTTTGAAATAAAGAATACATAGATAATAACTCTGTTTCTCCTTTAACAATGTTTCCTATATGTATATGTAAACTACAATATTGATCTATATCTGTACATGTTCTAGCAAAGTTCAAAAACTTTCTTAAACTTTCCATATTTTTTATATTCATTATATTAGATACATACTCAGCTCCAGTTATTGAACCATCATATAATACAGCAAATCCCATATCATTAGCAATATCTTCTTTTATATAACCTCTACTAGTTTCTAATTCAAAACCATAAGTATATGTTATAAAATCTAATACTGATCTTTTATTCTCGTAGTTATTTAATGATCTATTATAATGACTTATATTATATATTTTTTTATCTGGAGAATATTTATTAGTACTTGATATAAATCTATCATATTTTGATATATATACATCTTTATTATCGGTAATATTGATCAGTTCATCTTTAAATCTCTTTAAATAAGATGCACAAACTCTATAAGTATGATTTCTAAACATCAAAGTAATAGTTTTACTTGAATATTTAGTATTATTATCTATAATATCAGTATAACTAATTAATTTTGATTTATTTTGTATACTATTGGTATAAGTATCAAATTCTGTATTAACTTTTGGAACATATTTACCATCTAATAATACAGCTGTAACATCTTTAGTATATACTTTATCGTTTATTATTACTTGATTTTTTTTTATTTTTTTTTCCATTTTAATATGTTTTTATGGACAACGATTCACCATTTGCAACAAAAGTTGCTGTTGTTGGACCAAATAACGGACGGATTGTTACTTGTAAATCATCAAATTTAGTTATATAATCTAAAGTACCGTCTGTTTTTTTATAAACTACAGTATGTAATTGTCTTTCTTTAAAAAACGGTATAAAATCTATTACTGTATTAAGTAACCTAGGTTGTTCACTATTAAAAAATTTATCTGCAGAATCTGATTTATTATAAAATCTTCCACGAATAGCATTATAAATATGTTTATCTTTAACTATAATACCATCCACAAAAAGTATTTTATTAGTATAACTAGATTTTTTACTAAATAAAGCATACATTTCTTTCATAGCTGTATTAGGATTTAAAACACACTTATATTCTCCTTCAAGTGGTTTTCCAAGATTCATATCAGTATATCTACACTGATGTAAATTAATTCTTGGGTGTGCTACAGGAGAATCATTAAATGTTTTTCCTTCAGTAATATTTTTAATTATAGCTACATTTGTACTATGATTAACTACACCAGATGTTGCTTTAATTTTTGGCGCAGTATAATCCCAACCGAGATAATTATTATTATAATAAGTTGTTTTCTCTTCATGATTTCTAACTATAATTTCAGATTTCTCTAACGCATGATTATGAAATGTTAATAACTCATTATTTTGTACTTCTTGTACTTTATATAACCTATCAAAAACAAGATATAACGCATTTTTGATACTACTAAAATACCAACCACTAGGTGTTTCTACATAATACAAAGGTCTCTCTTCAGTATCGTTATTAGCACCTTTCCATGCTTTAAAACAATTATTAGTATAATATAATAATGCAGCATATCCTTTGTAAAATTTTAAAACATCAGCTTCATCTGCTTTACCAGATAGTGCTCTTCCTAGCGACATTGCTAAGTAATGCGAGTCTATATGTAATTGCTCATCAACATTCTCTACATCTTTTAAAAATTCTCTTTTAATATCATACATATTTGATAAAGTCCCGTTATGAGCTAAAGAAAAATGATTTAACCCATCCGAAGATTTATATACAAATGGATGACAATTATTAACATTATAAGTACCAATTGTACCTTTTCTTGTATGAAATATACAAGGTTTATTTAGTAATGGTATCTTTTCGATATTTTCGAATTCGCTAGCTATAAAATCTCTAGCTTTTTTTTCTAAATTAGTACCAGTAAATCTAGTATCAGCTATAGATAAACCACAAGAATCGGTACCTCTATCTTCATTTATTATACCTAATAAGTATAATTTATTTATATTAACTTTTTTACCCTTCTTCGGATAAAAACCAGCAAGTCCACAAGCTAATATATTTCTATCTGGTTTCATTAAATATCCCATAAATAGAGATATTAAAAAATAATATATTATAAAATTAATCAACATCATTTTTAAAATTTTTTATTACATTTTTTGAAAAAGTTATTAACTGCTCTATACTAGCTTCGTTTTTCATTGTATTAGCTAGTAGTGATATAATCCAGACATTTCCAGAAACATATCCTTTAGTATTATCAATTCTATCTATAGATGCCCCATTAAGATTTCTACCATTACCATACACATAATCTAATTTTACATTTAATAGTGGACAATGTGTAGGTAAAATTTTAAAATCATCTTCTGTTATTGAGAATTCTATATTTCTAGTTCTAGCTGTATTTTTAGCAGTTAATAATTTTACTTTTAAATAATTTTCGCTTTTATATTTAAGCTTTTTCTTTTTATATTTTTCTGAAGAATATAAAGTTTTAATTTTATCTGTTTTTCTATATATTTTATCATATTCATTTTTACATATTTTACAATATTCTGATAAACCAGAATTTGTATTTTTGTTTTTATGAAATTCCATATTATCTTTTTCTATATTACATTTTTTACATATCTTTTTCATTATATTTTATATTCTTCGCTATATATTATTTTTTATCAATTAATCTTACAAATTCTTTTAAATAAACCGAAGCAGTAACTTCTGCCATACTTGGTGCAGAGTTAATTTCGATTATAGAAAATTCTGGAGAACTATTTTTACGTTCGTTTCCATCTTTATTTAAATTGGATTGTACTCTAACATCACAAGCTCCAAAATCTAATCCAACAGATTTGAGAGCTTTTATACACTCATTCTGGATATTTTTTAAATTAACAGGAGCATCAAACAAAGGATTTTTCTCACTAATCCAATTACAGTTACTATTGTTAAAGAACCATTTTTGATTAGCTGGAGTATCATTTCTCCTAAGCTTTCTCCACATTAAAAATACTCCATTAGTACTTACATGTATTCTATATTCTTTTGCAAAATTTTTAAATTTCTCAAAGATATAGTTTTCTATATTTCTACCTTTAGACCAACGTAACAACTCTTGTTCACTATCTAACTTATAATTACCTGTTCCACGAGATCCTAATATATGTTTTGCAACAATAGGATATTCTATATTAGAACCAGCTAAAGCACTAATAACATTGTCTATAGAATTTTGATAAACATACTCTGGTGTAGTTACTTTACCATTTATAAAACAACGTTTCATTAGTAACTTAGATGAACTATTAGTTATAGCTTCTTCACTATTTAATACTACATCATACTCTTTAGTTGCTTTTGTTGTAGATCCTAATCTTATTAATACTTTTTTAGTACTTTCTAAAACTTTTCTAAATACTCTATGAGATGGATGTCTAGATTTAATCTCAACTTCGTATCTTTTTTTAGTTTTATCTATATCATCTAAATAAGATTTATAATCAAATGTATATAATCTATCAACTAATTGATTAGTTAAACAATAACTATTATCAGGATTAAAAATATAATAGATTTGTCTATCACCACATTGTACTTGATTACCTAATTTAATATAATCTCTAGACCTAGATACTTTATTAAGATATTTTTCTAATTCTACTGGGAAATTATAAGCAATATATTGATCCCAAGATCCAGTATTTGGATCTATAGTTATACCTCTAATTTTAAAATCTACAATTTTATATTGTTTAAAAATATCCATTTTAGGATTATCTTTAGAATTATATAGAATAAAAGAAGTACTACTTTTAGCTATTTCGTTTAACTGTTTCATCGTTGTTAAGGCTTTTTCTATTGTTGTTTCATATGGTTCTTTAGTTTCACCTAAATATAAACCATATGGACCTGCTGCATTAGAAGCAACTTTATTAAAATGAGCTACTAACTCTTTTACAGTTACTTCTTTACAAACTACTGGAGGTAAAAAAGTATAAACTGAACTATTTATAGAACACCATGATAATTTTTTAATTCGATCAAACTCTGAATCATTTTTATCACATATATTTAAATAATTAAAGAGTATTTGTTGACCATAATAAAAATGTCTAAACATACAAAACGCATAATATCTATGTCTACTAGAAGTATAATCTCTTAAATCTAGTTCAACAATTATAGACTCATTTATAGTAGTATAATTGCTAAGAAATTCGTATTTACCAGTAGCTTTAGATTCAAATATTTTAAATTTAAATCCAAAATTTGATATTTCTTCTAAAATTTCTTCAAATGTTTTTTTAGTTTCATCGCACATTATTTTTATATCATCTTTCTTAAGAAATAGATACATATATCGTGATGATGCTCCTGTAATAGCACCATTACAACCATTTAATCTATTAATACTACTACCAAGTAATAAATCTATATTCTCTTGTGTAAAAGGAGTACTACGAAATATATGTGCAGAAAAATTTGATGTATTATGTCTCATTTGTTATTTTTTATTAAAATCTCCAGATTTAACAACTCTACCATCATCATTATTAAAGTATAACCATGCTTCAATAGTTTTACCATTTAAATTAACAGGTATCAACTCTCTTTTGTACCAACTACCATCATGATTTTCAGGATCATATCCTTCTAATCTATCTACTCTTGGTAAATCTCTTTCTTGTACTTCCCATACATCTACTACTATTTGTGTATCGGGTGTTTTATTTACAAAAGGTATACCCCTTTCTTTCATTTGATATTTCTCTACTGTTACTCCAGTACCTTTATGATTATCTCCAGTATCTATTAATCTAGAGTTGGATCCATTTTTACGAAGTGTGCCGTAACATGCTATATATATACTTTCTTTATTCATCTTTTAATTTATTTTTATAAAAATTTTTTACTAAATTTATTATTTCTTCATCACTCCAATCTTGCTTCATCATATTGTACCACCAACAAGTTACTAAATATATTTTATATTATGGTACTACTATTATACCATATGTTGATATTTAATATAATTTATTTATTAAATCTTTTATATAAGTTAAATTATGTCTGTAAAAACCAGCACTATGCATCCATTCTGGATGAAACTGTACTGTTAATGCTTTTACTTTTGGAAACCACAGTATCTCTGGTTCTATTATACACTTTATTTCTTCTTTAGCTGTATAATGATGTTCAGTAGCGATACTACTATACCCAAACACTTTAAAATTTTCATCTTCTATAATATTTTTTGTCCACACCAATTGATGATGTGCGCTATTTGTTAATATTTCTGTATCAAAAATACCTGTTTCTAGATTTCTTATTTTAATATTGTGCTCACTTGGATGCTTCATGTCTTGTATAAGCGTTAATCCATTTAAAGCAGCAATTAATTGATGTCCACGACAAATACCAAAAATAGGTTTACCTTTTTTAACAGCATCGTAATACTGATTTATATGTAATCTATCTTGATCAGATGGTTCTGGACCATAAATATTAGATTTATAGTTTTCTTTACCATAAATAGATGGATGGATATCAGCACCACCTGGTAAAACTACAAAATCTTCACTTAAAAATCCATATTTCATACTGTTTCTAATATTATAAAGTCGTTATTTCTAATTAACTTGTTTTTTAACTTTTTACAAGCTTCTCTACTATATTCTGTATCATCTACTAATTTTAAATTATCGTAGTATTTATCATAATACTCATCCAATAAATTAGCATCTAATACTTTTTTTATCATTTTTATACCGTAATCCACAAACTGTGGATAGTTGTGTATACCAGCCCCTAACACTCTATATTCTATTCTATTAGATGCTTCTTGATCTTTACCTATTATTCTATGATCGCTAAGATTTCCATATAACTTTCGTCTATCTACATCTTTATCATAATACATAGATTGAAAACCTAAAAATACATCATTAAGAATCATAAATTTATGTAACTCTTCTTTTGTATATTTTTCATCCCAACCATAATGAATATGGTAACCACAACTTCTCAAATTACCTACCATAGCTGGATCTGGTCTAAACGATATATCATTCCGATATACACTATAACTTGGTTCACAACCAAAAGTCATAGCTTGTTCGTTATCTAACTCCATCATATTATATCTAGCACTAGATACTATATCTAAACTATACATTGGATCAATTTCTGCTAACCATTTATTAGTATATTCAATACAATCGTCAATTATAGATTTATACATCCAATACTCTTTCATTGGTGGTAATGTAAACTCTATCATTACATTATCTAATTGTTGAAAACATCCTTCTAAAGCTATAGGTTTAGGATCTTTTTTTGTACCTTCTACTATATTTATTAGAGATTGATATTCATTTATACCCTTTATTATACACGGAAATTCAGGATCTCCCCCTATCAAAAAATTTGATTTCATTTTACTAGTTATTTTTATAATAAATATCTTTATTACCCCATTCAATTGGAGTTTTGTTATTTTTTATGAGTATTTTATTTATATTTATAAACACATCACTACCCACAAATACTTTTTTACCAGAATATTGATCACTCATTGGGTGAACAACTTCTAAAATATTTCCACTAACTATATTTGTTTTAAACTTTTGAGCATCTCTACCCATCAATAACCAAATAATATCTGGTCTTTTTTTACTTAAACTTGTTATTAGATGCTCAGTAAATGGTTTCCATATTTTACTATGAGAACCAGATAAACCTTGCTCAACAGTTAAAGAAGCGTTTAATAATAAAACACCTTGCTCGCACCAATTAAACAATGATTTAGCTTGATAAACAGGATTACCATATATTGGAAACCCTGTTCTTTTTAATTCTTCAAATATTATTTTTAAACTAGGATTTATATATCCATTTTCTGTAGCAAATGCTACTCCACACGCTGATGGTACACACTTGTATAATCCAGGATAAGGCATTTTGTTATCACTAAGACTCTTTATTCTTAGTTTCTGTACTTTTATTTTCGAGTTATAGGTACAGTTCAGACTATATCTTCTACTTTTCAGTAGTGCTGATTTCGTGGATATATTATATTCTATAAATTATTATTTATAGTTTCAATATCTAGTCGTTAGGCATTTACTAATATATTATTATTAGATTTAGCAAGGGATTGTCCACTTCTGGATATTCCCCTTTTAACAGCATTTATACAGAACCCTCATGTAATTTATATATCATTGAAGGAATAATATAAGGTTTAATTATATTAGTAAAATTTATAACAGATTTTAGTTTTATATAAATAGAATTATAATAGGAATGATAACTTGCTTCTATATTAAATTTATCTTTTAATAATTTTATTAAAAATAAAACTTCTTCTTTTGAGAATGAGCAAGTATATATCATATATCCATGTGTAGCTTTACTACCATCATCCATAAACCAAATTGCTAACCCAAAAGAATCAATTTTAGTTATAAAATCTTTATTGATAATTTTAATATTATCTTTATAAAAAAAATTTCTATATTTACTAAATATAGGATTAGATTTACTTTTGAAAGTATAATTTTGATTTAATTTATTTTTAAATCTATTATCTATATTTTCGTAATATCTAAATTTTCCTGCTAATTTAAAATCATTTAAAAAATTATGTTTATATTGACAATACTCTTTTTGTTTTACACCATGTGCGAAAACCATGCTGGATTGTTTTGCTAATCCTGATATTTTAGATAGGTACCCATCACCTAATAATGAACCAATTATAAATTGATCCAAAATATCCGAATCTATACTTAGATATCTATTCGATTTTAAACTATAACGATTTAAATCTGAAATGACCTTTTTTACAGGTATTTTCAGCAAATCAGCAATTTCTATATTAGTTAATTTATTAGAATATAATTCTAATATATTTTCTGTTAATTTACTTTTTTTTCGTATTTTCATTGTGAATTATTTTTCACAAATATACTAAATTAATCCTAATATCCCAACTTTATTATATTAATAAATTGTTAAATATTTTAAAAATCCTGTCCCAATATAACAACTTTCGTATTATCATACTCGCACTCACTAAATGCTCTAAATACTTGATTTTTTTCAGGATATACGATTGTATTTTCATATAATACATCTAAATTATTTAACAATTCGTCTAATCTAGAATCTAATCCTGTTTCTTTTACAAAATTATTCCACGTTTTAAACTCCGGAACCATTTTTATAATTTTTAGAACCATTTGTAGCTTTAAAAAATCCAACACCAAATTCAAATAAAATCACACATAATAAATACCACCAGCTTGGTTGTATATCGTCTGGTAACATTAGTTGAACTAGTATAAACGTTTCTGTCATATACCTAATAAATTTTTAATTAAATTAGAAGAATAATTATCATATAATTCTTCCGAATGGTACTGAACGGCAGCTATTGGTAAAGTTTCATGTCGAAATGCTTCAATAAGTAAACCACCATCTTCAGTAGAGTCTTCAGAAAACAATAAAGGTTCTAAATCTTTACCTAAATTCAATAAACAAACAGCTTGATGATGATGAGAATTTACTTTAAATTCTTTAGTATGTTTTTTTACAGTATATGGTGTATCAATACCAGAATAAACGTCGTGAGCTGTAGCCCATCTACTAGATGATTGTGGATGATATATTAAATTTTGAGTCAACTTAGATCCAAAATATACTGCTAATTGTTGTCAATTTGTTATCTTACAAGTTCTTTATCTTGTAATTCTTATAGTTTCCTATAAGTTCAGACTATATCATATTCTTTATAATTTATTTACTTTTTATAACTATTATTAATATTTTTTATTATATTTGCACTTATGAATAAAAATGAACAAATAGTAAAATCGCTTCATAAAGAAGGATTAAACGATAGTCAAATTAATGCTATAAGTGGTATATATAGAAGTACTGTTGGTAAAATACGTAAAAAATTAGATTTAGAATCTAATGGTTCTAAATATGTACCATTATACAGTAAACTTAAAGAACTCTATTTGGATAATCTAACGGATTCTGAAATAGCTAAAAAATTAGATATATCAGATAAAGCTGTATTCTATATTAGAAAACAATTAGATTTAAAAACCAAATTTAAAGTTAAAAAATATTATAACTCTATTGATAAAAGAAAAGGTTACTGGTTACGTAATATTCGTAATTCAGCAATGCAAAGAAATTTAGATTATAACTTACAAATAGAAGATTTTGATTTACCAGAATTTTGTCCACTACTTGGGACAAAATTAAATTATAATGGTAAACCAAATGATCCTTATAACGCTAGTATAGATCGTATAGATAATACTAAAGGTTATATTAAAGGTAATGTTATAGTTATATCTAGAAAAGCTAACCAAATGAAAAATTCTGGTACACTTGACGAATTATTAACTTTTGCTTCTAATATCAATATTCTTGTAAATTATTATAAAGATCAAGGCGCTCTTGGAGATATTACCGACGTATTTCCAAACATAGTATTATGTAAAGAAATTTAGTCTCGATCTCTAGTCGTTGAACTTTTAAAGTTATTTCTAACTAAACTTAGCTGCTGATTGACATATACAATATATATTGTACTTAGTGTTCCAGCAATTCACCTCATTTTTAACCATAAATCACTTTATGGTGGGTCCCAACATTAGTTAAACCCTAAACATATACCGAATATAGGAGTTTTAGAATCAATATACGCTTTCAATCTATTATTCATAAAGAAATCTTTATAAACATCTGTATTAGAAGTATAAAATCCTGGTACTTCACCATAATTTGCTGGATTAACATCTAATCCACCTGGTAATAGTATCATATCTACATCTACTTTTTCTTCCCACGGTAATATAATACGTGGATTACCAAAATTACTAATAAACTCTAAATATGTTTTATTAGCACCAAAACTGTTATCACCCATAGATGATCCTGGAATACCTATTACTTTTTTTTTACTCATTATTTTGTTATTTTATTTATCCACATCTTTATAGTATTACCACTAGATGGATTTATAAAAGTTTTTACTAACAACCAGTTATTATTCTTTTCTAATACTTTCTCAAGAAATACACAAGTACCATAACCATTTGTATTTATAATTAAATCATTATGACGTTTTGCTATTTCTGTAAATAATTCTGATATAGCATCTATATGATCACTACTAAAATCACTATATCCAGTCATTCTAAAATTACCTATTTCGGATGCACCGCAACAATAAGGTAAGTCACTTATTAACATATCTATAGTAGATAAACCATTATTATAACTTATTATTAATTGATCATATTTAAATAAACTATCTATCCAACTTTTTAAATCTTTAATTTTATATTTGTTTTCCATCAACCACCTAAACTATCGTTAATAATATCTCCATTATCATCAAATGGATTTGTTAATTGTTTCATCTTTTAAATATTTATTACTGAAATATAAACTCTATTTTTAGTTCTTTTATTTACAACATCATGTATATCTTTCCAACCATTAGTTTTTAATAACTTTCTTTGGTGAGTATTTTGCTCTATATCTGTACATAGTATAGATGAGTAGTTTAATACTCTACCTATATCTTGTCTAAATTGGTTTAAAATAGTACCAATACGCATACCACGATATTTTTCAGTTACATTAACATTACAACTAACCATAAAAGCACAACAATGTGGCATCTGATATAGCTTCCATGTAGATATAACTTCTTCTTCGTATTTTACAGCATAATCGCCTAATCCTAAATTAGTTGCAACAAATACATAGTTATTCATATCAAATGGTACACCACGTTCTTTAGCATCTTCTCTAGCTTCTTCTTCTGATTTTGAGTATTTCAACTCACCTATTAGATTTTTATCTTTATAAAAAGTTATATCATTAATATCACAAGATAATATTCCTGCTAATATTTTACGATATTTATCTAATATCTCTAATGTTTTCATCTCTTTTTAATTTTTGTTTAAACAACTCTTCTAAATCTTCATAACTATATTCTACTACAAAAGCAAATGGATCTTTACATCCAGTATCTAATGGTAGATTAAAATAGTTAAGACCATATTCGTTTGTATATTCTATACATTTTTTAACTCCTGTTGCATCGTTATCATAATTTACATAAATAGTTTTAAACCTTGTTTGTAAATCATAAATATCGAAAGGAGATATAAACATATTTTCTGTATGCGGAGCTATTGCGGGATATCCAAGTTTAGACCAAACTATTATATCTTTATAACTTTTAGTAATTATTAGTATATCACCTTTTTCTGGTAATTTATCATAACCTTGTATATGACCAGCTACATTTTTACCATAAAACTTTAATCTTGGATCTTTAGCTAGTGGTCTATAACCTTTATATATTTGATTTTTTTTATCAAACATATATATAAATAACGGATCTCCAATTTTAGATTTATGCCATATAATACCATTATTTCTAATCTCACCAGAATAAATATCCCAATATTTTAAATCTTGTGCTGTAATATTTGCTTTACTCCAATATTCTAATTCCCAATCATGAAAATAATTTCTAATCTTGCAATAAGATTCGATTTCATTTGTTATAGGAGTATTTATTGTTATTTTTTTATGTTCTTTATTTAAGTATATATCGTTATATATTTTATCGTAAGCTTGAGCTATTGATATATTAAAATATTGAGCAACAAATTCTACAGCGTTTTTTGGATTATTACTAATACCAAAATCAGTCCATTTCCATTCACCATTATAAAAAGAAATTCTAAAACTAGCATTTCCTTCAGTACGAAGTGGAGATTTTATCCATTGATTATTCTCAAATTCTCCTATATAATAAATATATATATCTTCATCAGATACATAGTTATTTAAATCTTTTTTAGTGTAAATGTATATATTATTTATATCAAACATTCTATATTATATAAAAAAAGAGAGTAGCATTACACTACTCTCTAATAATCAAAAATATTTAAAATGCATACACGTTATATGTCATCAATACTAGATATTGACAATTTTGTATCATCTTCTTCTTCTGCAACACCAGTTAATCCAGCAGCTTCTATCAAATCTAATTCATAAGAAGTATATTGAAAATCTGGTTTACCATCTATCATTGGTTGTATTACACCTTTACCCCTGTATTTAGGTAATTTACTATAACCATTTTTATCCTTTACTACTTTTAAGTATACAGGATCATTGGTTTTATTAGTATTTACAACTTCACAATACTTTTCTACAAACTCATCAAATGTTTGTACTGCCGGTATTGTATTCATTGTAGCTTGACTAACTCCACAAGATGTAGCTATATGTCTAATATACCCCATATATTGCTTCATTAATCTATCATACTCTTCTTGAGCAGTCTCTGTTGTACCATCTTCTTTTAAACGATTATTATTACAGTACTCCAATTTAGGAGGTAATAATGAATCAGTTAAAAACGAAATAGTATCATCACTATCATTTATGCGTTTAAACATAAACTTTACAGCAGAAATATGCTCATTTGGTTCTACTGAATGTAAAACTACATTATCTACTGCTGTACTTACTGGAAACGGTACTGTGGTTCTTTTTTTACCACCTGTGTTATTAATATCAAACATATTTTATGTATTTAATTTTTATTTGTTATTTGTTATTTCTACTTTTTTGTTTTTAATAGCAGTTAAGTAATCTGCATTTTTATGTAAATTTATATAACTAGAATGAACAGCTTGTAAGCTATCCAAATCTGTTGTTGTTCGAATTATATCTAAAGCATCATCTAACTCACTTCTACCTTTAGAAGCCCAATCTCTAAGAATACCACCAGTATCTTCTGATATAAGAAACTCTGGTACATCTGTAAATAACCCTGTTCTATCTTTAGATGAAGTCGCTAAATGATTATCATTAGTAATCTCAAACACTAAATCCATTTCGTAACTAAAACCATCTCTTGTAACTTCTTGTAAACCCATTTTTTGTACAGTATTTTTACCGTTAGATCCAGTAACAATAGCAAACTCTTCTTTTCTTCTAACAGTACAAAATACATGACAACTTGATGTTAATATCGCATCAATGAAACGATTATGTCTTGGAGTTACACTACCCCAATTCTGAAATGTACCACCTAATCTAGAATGTATTTCTAAACAACCCGTTTAGATTCTTATTATTTCTAATAAGCTTAGACTATATCTTATTTATTATTAAGCATGTATTTACTATTATAAATATAATTAATATTATTAATTGTATTAACAATACAATAAATACCAGAAACTGGTGAAACGGATCTCCAGTTACTTAATATAAATTGCTCCGTTTCGGGAATACTATTTAGTATTTTATCCCTACTCCCCATCACAGGGATAGTCGTTGAACTTTCACCATTTAAGGCGCTTAGCTGCTGATTGTCCATTTTATAAATATTTTTTGCAAATATACAATAAATATTTAAATATATATATTATTTTCAAACTTTCACGCTTATTTTTTCAAATTACGTTGTAGTTAACATATCTTTAGGAGTTTCCAGCAATTAGAAGCATAAAGGCAGTTGTTATTTACCTTCTCCGCTCCATTCATGTGTGATACTATCTATTATAATTACATCCATTTCAGCTTTTTCTGCTGTATGGATAGCTTCAATATATCTTTCTGGAGTATACGGCGCTGTTAAACTTATAGTATTAAACTCACCCATATCCGAATATAAAGAAGCAGAATCTCTCTCTGTGTCTATTACACAAATCTTAGACCAATCTCCACATAACCCATATGCTGTTTTTAAAGCACTATAGGTTTTACCACTACCTGCTGATGCAGAAAATAGTATTCTCAATTTTTTAGCTTTCTTGGAAGCTTTCTTTAAAACAAAACTCATACTCTATATTTAAATTTTTTATATTTTATTAATCATAAATCGAACTTTTGATTAGATCATCTAACCAAATAGTTCCCGAATTAGGAACTTTTAACAATACACAGGCGTATTCACGAGCGTTTAATTTACGATTATAATCAAAAGATTGATCTTCGTTTATTAATCCTGTTTTAGTTGTATAAACAATACTCTGATCATTTATTTTGATAGTGTATTTAGCAGATGGATCATCAACTACTACATTAAGCTGATCAAGATGATCTTTATCTATTTTGTAGATAAAAAATCCATTCATATCATAATAATAACTACCATTAACCACATCATGATTCTGAGGTACTACTATATATAAAGGATCGCTTTCTATAGCCATCAATCTATTACCAAATACTTTAATAGTATTTGTAGGTTTATGTAATATACAAACACTACAATTTGGTGAATCTATATCTAATCTATCTTTTATATATTTTTTTGTTTCTTGGGTTTTCAATATAAAGAACCCAGGTTTTATATTTGACATATTTTATATTTTAATATTCTACATTTTTTCTTTTAAGAGGTATTATAGTATTTACTTCTAACTTATTAATAAACTCTTGGATAGACTCTCCAACATCTCTCCCTTTGATAATATGAGCATAAAGTATACGTTCTTCTTTACCGTTTACTACATGAGTAAGCGGTCTTCCATTATATTCTGTACCTTTACCATTAGATTTTAAATATTTATATGGACTATTTAATACTAACATTACATCACATATATGATACAACTGTCTACCAAAATAAATATCTGTATATAAAGGATACATAAGTTCACTTTTATGTAATCTTTCTGGTTTTAGCATGGAATCGTTTAATTGAGATAATATTAAACTTGTAACACAAGCTTTGTTATTACCATTTTTATCACCATTCGCATTAGAATAACGTTTTTTAATTATATTTAGTTTATTAACTAAGTTATTAATTGCTTTATGCTCATCATCTCCATCGACTAATAAAGTATGGTCTAAACACATTAATACTTCTTTACCGTATCCAGGTTGACCTTCTGAACAAAATAAACAAATATAGTTATATATTTCTTCATCTGATCCACCATATTCGTAATAATATATCGGAAGTTTGGATAATGCTTCCAATTGTGATTGATCTATATCTATATCAGCAGCTTTGAGATATAAATCTTTAACTTTAATATTATTAGCTGCTGAAATAATTCTACTAATCAATGATCTAACAGGCATTTCTAAAGTAAAAAACAAAACTACAGTATTCGGATTTGCTATTGGTGCATGCATTATTATATTATTTAATAATGTAGTTTTACCACTACCAGAGTGTCCAGCTATACAACATACAGTATTTTTTGGAATACCATCTAGCATAGCTTCGTTAAGATTCGAATACGGTGTTTTTATACCGGGTACATACCCATCTTTTAGTTTAGATATATAATTATTGTATTGATCAATACCTTTTGTTACTGAGATCATATCATTAGTAACACTATTTGCTTTAAAAGAGTTTTTTTTTACAAAATCCATTTTTATGTTATATGTTATTTAATTTTTATATTTTATATTTTTATTTTTTATACTTCGTATATTACACCATCTAAAAATATAGATTCTGAACTAGAAGAAACAGATACAGAAGATCTTCTTTGTTCTTCTTTTTTTAATTCTATAATTGTATTGTGTAATCTACTATCAAAAACTCTCGATCTATCATATTTATATATAAAATTAATAAGATCTCCCTGATAAGGGTATTGTTTTGATCTACACCAGTATATAGCAGCTTCTATTACATCTTCTGCTGTATAGTTATGTAAGAATTTTTTATAAGCTACTTTTAACCTACTTTGTAAAGCGTTGCTACTACATCTATTACCTTCTGGAAAGGTTTCTAATAAATTTTTTAAGAACTGTTTATCTTCATAAAATTTTTGTTTATTTGTTATACCTAATTTACTTGCTGTTTCATCTGTTAATATGAGATTATCAAAAGATAACTCATTATCAAAATCAATTTCTGCAAAACCATGTGCTACGAGCGATGCTATAACAGATGGTTCTACCATTCTTGCTAAAGATGCTATTTGATCGTTTGTATAATCATTCATATAATTGTCCTACTTTAAACTTTTTAGGGTTTTCACCAGAAATACCGATGATAATGTTCTGTATATCTACAGTTATTACTGTATCTAATCTATTCTTTCTTAAATATACTCCATTGATTATTTCGTACTCAACTGAAGTTTTCTTTTTCTTACTGTTATTTTTTAATTCTCTTTGTTTAACAGTAGATTCTCTAATTTTTATATCTTTTCTAGGCATGTTTTATATTAAATCTTGTAATGCGGTTTCTATCCAAACTTTCTGTATTGTATTTTTACTCAACAATACATCTAACTCTGCTGTGTAATTCTCTCTATATAATATACCACGTAAAAGTTTTTGCTGTACCATATCATTAGAACTATTAATATCTGCTAATAAGCATCTATCTAAGTTTTCATAATTTTCACCAGCACCACCTTTATTTACAAGTACTAAATGATTAATTTTACCTTTTTTAAAATCATTAAAGTATTTATCATCGCTAGTACCGTGATAAAAATATTTTGAAATCTGTTCGGCCATTTCACGAGTATTAACAAATACTAATACTCTTTGATCTTTATATTGTTCTAAATAATTCTTAATAAATCTTATTTTAGATTTTAACGTATTTAAAAATCTAAGTCGGGTAAGCGCTAATAACATTTTTCTATTGGAGTTTGTTTCAGAATCTATTCGCAAAGATAAAGAATTATAATTTTTAACTTCGCTTGTGTAGAATGATTTTTTAACTCCTGTAACTTTATCTTTGTATTCTACTAAAATATCCAAATCAGTAGATAAAGGTAATAATATATAATTAACATTAAAGGGAGCAACATCTTTCGCATTAACTGCATCTTGTGTAGTATATTTATATACTAATTCTAATTTTAACGCATTAAAAATTATATCTCTCTTTGTACGATTATTTGGAATAGTACCTGTCATACCAACAATTTTTTTATAAGACATTGTTGATACTATATCAAATCTATTCTTATTTAACATTTGTATCTCATCCAATATTACAATATCCCAATCAGTATTGGAATATTTTTTTAAACTATTATAACAAATAGCGTGAATATTTAACTTAAACCCCCATTTTTTAATTTCATTTGGTAATCCTACGTCTCTAATTTCAGTATTTGGTACTAACCACAATACTCTTCTATATTTATTTTTATTAATAAAATGTAAAAGAGCTAAGGTTTTACCGGATCTTACGGATTTCTGTATTAAACATTTATCACAACTATCTAAAATAGATTGTAACTCATCTTGAGATGTTGTGAGTGTATATTTCATTTTTTAAATGTTGGTTTTTTGTATATTCTTGATTTAAGTGGTACTACCAATAACAAATATACTATAACTATTGGTAACACCATTGTTGCAAATATAATACTAATAATATTCATGACCTAATGTTTTAATTATTAATTTTCTTTTTCTTATCTTTTTTATATCTCTTTTATTTGTTGCTGTTTTAGGATTAAAAAAGTATAAAATATCACACTCTCTTAAGCGGTCTTCTAATAAACAACTAGCAATTTGTAGATCATGTTGTGTAAAAGTATCAGATATAACATATTGATTTTTTTGATAAATAACATCTATAATAGATGACGGAAACTCTACATTGTTCATACGATTTAATATAGAGCTTCCTATCGCTATTTTATCAATATCTGGTGTACCATTACCTTCTGCGTGTAAAACTCTCGCTATAAGCTCTGAATTGTGTTTTAGAGCATATTCTGTTAATAATTCACTATGTATTATCTGCTCTTGTTTTTTAACATCCTTATAAGCAAAATATATAAGAAGAATTAAAATTATAGCACCAGTTATTGTTAAATATTTCATATTTTTACTGTTAATTTTTCATCAACGTATATACATACTTTGACAAATTTATTTAATAAATAATTTATACCATTACAAGGTGGTACTATAATATAATTATAAAACACCTGAGACCAAAAACCTATATAATAATATTTAAACTTATCATATTTTGTTTTTAATAATGATAAATGTTCAATATATTTTTGTTCTTCACCATTTTCTCTATAATAGCGATCATCTGTTACATACTTTTTTACATACTTTTCAAAATATCTTTTTTCATTATTATAAGGTCTATAAAACTCTTCGTAAATATATACATTACTAGATACAGTAACACCCATAAAAACTACAGAAATTAAAACGTAAAAAAATATAGGAAAATAACTCCATAACATAAATAAAACATATAAGAGGATTGGTATTAATATAAACCATCTACCTTTAATTTCTTTTTTATCAGACATATTCGTTGTTTTTAGGTATTTCTAAAAAATTAGCTTCTATATGTTGATTACCAGAGTTTAGTAAGTTACCTTTAGATAAATAATTACCTATCAGTTCTAAATTATCTAATCGTTCTGTTAATTGTTTATTAGATATATTACCCATGCTAGTTTCCATTATTAGATTATTTACTGCACCAGATAATAAATCTTGTTTACGTTTTAACTCATCTTGTTCTTTTTCCATATCTGATCGAAAATCTATACTAACATATTCTTGAGAGCCATATGATGCAAACTCCATAATATAATAGAAAAAGAAACCATTCAAAAGTAAAAACAAAAACATCTTAAAATCACTATCGAAAGCTGGATATATTACATAATCGATAGCTAATACAGCTAGAAAACCTAATAGTTTTCTACCATATATACCAGAAAACAAATTAAAATTTTTCATCTAAATAATTGTTAATTATAGGAAGAAGTTCCAAAAAAAAGTACATAATAAAATATATCGCAGAGCACGAATCAATTACATAAGTAAATATAGCTCTTGTATGTTGTAATTCGGTAGTAGTAGTTAATGAATAATCTATACCTGTAAAAAATGTTATATAATTTGTATATATCAGACATACAGTAAAAATTAATAACCAAAATTTCTGACTACCTCTCATTAGTATTTAATATTTAAGGTTAACTTATCATTTATATACTTAAAACCTTCGTTTACTGCAAATAGAATAACTCCTGGTATAAATAGAAAAACTACAAATACAAACGGCATGTCATCTTTTATATGTTTTGTCCAAATATTTATAATATATTCTATTATTGCTAATACTACAAACATACTTATTATTACTAGAGATGCATTAAATAAACGTTCCCAAAAACCTGGTGGTGCTTCTCTTAATCCTTCTGAAGTACAATAACATAACGACATATCATTAAATACATCTATACTTTGTATTATAAACCAATATATAATATATATTATAAATGGTACCATAAGTACTACTATACCTGGTATTTTAACTGTTTTCATTTTATTTAATTGTTAAATATTTATCTAAAAATTTATTAATAATATGTATAATAAAAAATATTAAATATCCAAACCATAATAATAATAATGGATATTGTATTATTTCATCGTTACTATATTCATAATTAGTTAAGTTTTTACCATGTGTAATATCATAATAAGGCCATATTAAAAAACTACTAAATCCAATTGTAATATAATATACTTTTGCTGGAATTTTTTCTAAATAAGGGAAACTATATGTTAATATTATATATAATCCATATAGTATTACAGGAATCCAAAAAAACCATCTACCTTTCATCTTTATTTAAATTTATTGTTATAAGCTAAATAATTAGCATAAATTATAAGTACTAAATATAATAAGTGACTACCTTTAAGATTCATATTCAATTTTTATTGGTAAATTAATAGGATTATGATGTAGATCAACAATACTAGCATTAATAAATGTAGTATCACCAATTAATCTATATCCATAATTAAAAATATTTTCTTCATCGTGTAAATGTCCAAATATATGATAATTTGGTTTTACTCTACCTAATACGTGATTAAGTAAAGATTTACACCCAACTTGTTCAGTAAGAGTATTATTAACATGTGTAAGATCTAGTATACCCTTTGGTGGACCATGTGTAATAAGAATATCCGTATTATCCGGTATTTCATCCCAATATGTATTTATTTTATGTCTAGGTACATTATAAGCCCATCCTGTACCAAAAGTAGGAGTATATGGAGATCCAAATATTCTTATTTTATTAATTACAACTAATTCGTGTATTAATCTATAAATATTGTTATACTCATATATATCTTTATAAATACCATGTTCACTAGTATTATGGTTACCTGGAACATATATTTTGTATTTAAATGGTAATTCAGCATACCAATCTATAAATTCTAATTGAGCATTGTGATTAAGTACGGGAGATTTTGAATTAGCAGTATCTCCAGCACATATAATCATATCTACACCATCTATGAACTCAGGATCATATAAGAATTGATCTAACCACTTATGTTGCTCATGGGTATCAGATATCGCTATTATTTTCATTTCGTATTGTAAACATTTTTAAATTATTTCTTGATTTTCAATTTTATTAACAATTTTATAAGCTTGTGATATATACCAATCTTTGTTTAGATTAGGATATCTCTCTTTTATCTTTTCAACTTTAATTCCTTTTTTGTAATCAAATATTTCTTCTTTTGGTATATTTAAAGCTAATGTAACTGGTGTATTAGCTTCTATAGCATCTATACCATCTTGTTTTTTACCTTTAGTCCAAAATTTAGATATTGTTTGATTACCACCAGCATAGTATCGTAAAAATCTATGATTCATCAATTCTGATTTAGCTACTTTAAGATCGGGATTATAAGTAGTTAATAACCAAGAATAACTACCAGATCCTTTTACTCCATAACAAAAATCATAAATATTATTATGATTGTTTATTGTATCTTCTATAGGAGTACCATTTTTAAAATATTCTTGTAATGCTTGTGGTATAATAGAAGCAGAAGAATCTTTATGATATGCTCCTGATTTTATTAAATCAGCATGAGTTTCAAATACCCCTTTGGTTTTGATATCTCCAGATTCTGTGATTGCTAAATAATTGTTTATGTCCCGAATTACATATTTTCGGTAAACATTAGTTTCATATGGTATTTTACATATATTAGTTATTTCTTCAAATATAGAATTTAATAATTCTACATCTTTTCGTTCTACTAATATTTCTATACCATCAGTATTTTTAGATAAAATCGTTGCAGTGGGAATTCTTGTATATATTTTATCTGCTAGCATACAAATGGTTAATATGCCATTTATAGTAGTAAATAAAGTAAATTTTGTATCGTATAATGCTGAATATTCAGAATTAGATAGGCCAAAAATTAAATTTATAAGAATCTTTGTGCTATAATTCAATAAATATTGAGTTTTTTTATCGTACGTTTTTCTTTTTTCGTACAATCCCTCTAATAAATTACAATATATTTCTGAAGGTATATGCTTTGGAGATACCTTATTTTTAAATTGTAAATGCGGATAATAACTTACACTTTTTGTTATCTACTATTACTAGTAGTGTCGGACTATTTCTTAATTTTACGCCAAATAAATCCATATATAGTTGGTTTATATCCATTGCATACTGCATAGATATTTTGCCATTTCCAACTAGGATTTTGTTGTAGAATATCTTCTACTGAGTTCCATATTTTTATAAGATTCATATTTTTATCATATTGATAAAAACAATTCATCTTTTGTTTAGCTTTACTAACATTATCACTCATTATGAGTTTAACATTAGGGTTATCTCTCCAGAATATTTTAGATCTATTACCTATTTTAGTAGCTCTACTGGGATTATTTTTATAACTTTCTAGTTGGGATTTAGACATTAGTTTTTTAGTTTCGTCACTAACTATATTAGATTCATCACTATTATCCGATCTTAAATTATATCCACAACGTCTATCTAAAGACGTATAATAATTCATCCAATATAACTCTCTATTTTTCAATAAATCTTCATCTCTATCTAAAACTTCAATAACTACTGTTTTAAAATTATCAGCTCCATATTTATACCAAGAATTTATTAAATGTCTATTTTCATCTTTACTTTTAGATTTTAGAGTAGATCTATGATGAACTAATCTTTTATATATATTATAAGATCTTCCTATATAAATTTTATTATTTATAATATTTATAATACCATATATCCCACATACGTTATATGTTTCTTTTCTATTTATAATCATATTTTATATTTTAACTAACGGCAAAGATAGTTAAAATATTTAATATTGCGTAAAATTTTGGACGCTTTTTCATTATAGTTTATGTATTATACTATAACTACTTCCTGTTATTAAGATATATCGCTATATCTCAGGTAGTCTCTGCACCTTCTCTCTCTGAGAGCTTGGCTCAAGATTATCCTAACTATAAAATTAGGGTTTCCTTGAATTCATCCAATAGTTTTAGTTCTACTCTGTTATGTTAAAGTCGAACGTTATGATTACAAATTTTTCATTACTTTCGTATATACCCGATTCTACTGCCGAGTGGATCCCTCCAGATCCTATTTGTGTTGTTAATCCTTTATATGTAATAGATTTAGATACTGAATTTTTCAAACTTATAAGTTTTTTATCTGAATTGATATTACTTTTTAAAGTAGGTATCAAGGTTGTAGACTTATAAAATTCTAAAATCTCATTATATATAGGTAAATTAAATTTAATATACGGTAATATTATATCTTTAATATCTATTTTATCATAATAAGTTCTTAGTTTTGAAAAATCTCTAGTATCAATACTCATAGCTTGTGATAAATATTTATAAAAATATTTCTTACCCATATCTGGTTCTGGAGAATTTAATATATCAATCTTATGAAGATTACCAAACTCTATTCTAAGCTTAATTAGTTCTTTTGTTATATTAAATACATCTCTAGTTACTTCTACGTCATATTTACAATATTTAATAACTTCATTAACTTGTGCTAGTGTTTTTATTTCGTCATTAAAATGATACGGTAAATCTTTTATACTTTTTTTTCTAAGTATAAACTCTAAAGCTTTTAAACTCGTAGTTTTTGCTCCGCGTGGTCCATAATTATTTACTAACATGAGATCTATTGTTTTATTACACAATTTATCTTCTCTATAAATAGGCCACTCACTATTTATTAACTCATCATTAAACTCTTTTATTTCTTTTGCTGTAGATAATCCTGCTTTAACTATTCTAGTTAAAATATTCATATCATAACCTAAAGAGTTATAACCAATAAAATAAGTATTTTCGTTATCTTTTAGATATTGTCGTAAATCTCTTATTTGATTGATATCATTCCACACTGTAAATACTGTATGTTTATTTTCTTTTGGATCATAAAATACAGCAACAAACAAATTTACATAAACTTCCAAATCGAACAGGACTAATTTCATATATTTTATTTTAAAATTTTATATTATATTTATCAATATTTAAATAATTATTGATTTTAAATCTTTTATTATTAATTCTTCCACAACTTCCCAGCAATCTATATATAAACCATGATCAAGTAAACCAATAATTGTTGGATCAGTTATTTCTATATAACCCACAACAAAATTTAAATTACTTAAATTAGCATTTTCTATACCTATAGTCATTAATATATTTGCGTTATTACTATTTTTACTATCAACTACAGATACCCAAATACCAAAAAATATGTTAGTATTATACCAATAACTCATTATTACTTATATTATTTATATCTTCTATTATTAACTTATTAAGTGTTTCTTTTAGTTGTAAATGCATATTATGATTTATAATATTAATAATAGTAGTATTTTTTATTTGTATATGTTTTATCATAGGATTTAAATTAATTAGATCATTTACATCAACATAACAATGAAAATAAGATCTTTTAGATTTGTATATACTTTTTTTTTTATTTACTATTGCTATTACTATTATACCCTTAATTGTTTTTTGAATTTCGTAAAACATCTTCAAATCGATTTAATATGTTTTTATCGTTTAAATCTTCAACAACTATAGCTCTAAAACTAATATATAGCTCTTTATGTATTTTATGATTTAACATATTTATTATGGTATTATTTTTTATTTCTATTAGTGGAGAATTTGTATTTTCAAAAATAGTACTTATTATTTTATTATATACTTTAGATATTTCTTTTTTGCTTACTATACTATGATGAAGATAAATATTTGTTTTATCTGTAATAGTTATATAAGCTCTTTTTGACCGATCATCTCTATTTAATCTATAATAATATTTAATGTTCATATTTTATAATTATTGAGTGTTTTGCATACATTATTCTTTTAAACTCTTCTTTAATCAACATAGTAAATATCTCTTTATTAGATTTATATCTATCATTTCGTATCATTGATAAAACTATATCATTATTTATTCTATGTGGTTTCTTATAATATACAGATTTTTCTGGTGCTTTAAAATCAAGATAAATTACTCCACTATAAAGATTGCGATGACCTTTTTTGTTTGTAATAATTAATGTATTAGATCCCGCATAATTACTTAGTTTATAATAGTATTTAGGCATTTTCAATATTTAATTTTTTAAAAAGTTTATCAATATCTTCTTTAACAATTATATCAAATATATCTCTATTACTTATATGTTGTTTATTATGAATCATTTTTAATATTATTTCATTTGTTACCGGATAAAATCTATTAGCAAGAACTTCTTCATCTTTTAGTACTTTATTTTTAAAATTATAAGTTTTATAACTTATAACTGAATAAGGTTTATCTGGATTTTTGATATTTTGTAAATCTATAAAAATTGTTTTAGTATTATTAATAATAACTGATGAAAATATCAATCTGTAACCTATTTCATTATTCATCTTAATATAATATTTTATTTATATGATACTCTAATATAATCATACCAAACTCCGTTTTCTAATATAAAATTACCAATATCTTCTTTTAATAATATAGTAAATATTTCTTTACAGTTTAAATACCTACCTGTTTTAATCATATCTATAATTAAATCATTAGTTATTTTATGTTTAGTATTATTTAAATAATCTATATTAGTAGCTTTACAACCATCTACAATAATAAATATTGCAGGTTTAAAAACAGTACATATTTTATTTTCATTTATTTTATATTCTTTTATACTAATACAAGCTTCTATATTAGTATCAAAACCTTTACGTAGTGTTATTTGATAAATCATTACTTGTACGTTCTATTATTTTTTTAATTTCATTATTTACATCTTCGTTTACTATAATGTCAAATAATTCTTCATTTGCATCGTAATGTTTAGAATCTATAATATTTAAAACTACTGGGTTTGTAATTTCTATATTTAAACCACCTAAATACTTTAACTGTAATAATTGTTTATAATAAGATGTTTCATCTATATCGAATCTATAGATACCATTCCAATGTAGACTACCTTTTTTTTCAATTATTTTTACTCTAATAGTATCAAAAGAGCTTTTAATACCTGGTGTAATTATTACATAATATAGTTTACTCTCTTCCATACATTGTTTTTTTATAGTAAGCTATTTTTACTTTTGTAGTAAAACCTACTTGTGTACCAGTAATAAATTTAACAACCCATGTTTGATGTGAGTATATTACAGATACTTTTTCTTTTTTTCGTTTCTTATTTTCGGATCCTATTTCTATAAATTCATACTCTTTTTGATCTTCTGGTATTTCTGAGTTTATATCTCTATATAATAAGATAGCATCACCCCTATATGATTTTTGATTATTCCAACTTAACCAAATAGGGATAATGCTACCTTCTTTTAAATGTTTTTTGTGAATCTTGTGCTGCATATTATTTTTTATGCAAAAATACAAGATTTATACTAATAATCATAATTTATATAAATAAAATAATCTTTTATATCTTCTTTTATTAATATTTGAAATAGTTCAATATTTGATTGAGCATGTCCTGATTCTATCATATTAATAACACTAGAAGATTGAACTGGTATTTTAGTATCTGATACACTAATAAATTTATCCCAAAAGGTTAACATAAATATATGTTCTCCATCTTTTGATATATATCCTTTAGAATTATTATTGTTTTTAGCAAATTCGTAAAAATATATAGGTTTTTTTATAACTTCATCATTTAATTTATCTATTGCTATTATAACTATAAAAACAAAAAATAAAAAAATAAACAAAAAACCAAAACTATGCATAAATACTTCATTAGTCATAATACTGATATTTTGTAACCATATCGGGAAAAATATAACTATCAAAATCTTCTTTAATTAAGATATTAAATAATTCTTTATTGTTTAAATAATGACCAGATTTTAACATACTTAAAATAACTTTATCTTTAATATATATTTTATTATCTGGTAATATTTTATAAACACTACTATATGTTATCAGTATTGCATATTTAACTTCTAAATCACTAGATTTGATTGCCAGCTTTATTACAGTATCATTATGTATAACATAATTATAATAATATAAACCAGTATTAACTATATATGGTTCTTCAGTCATTTTACTGTGTAATATATATAAACTACAAATAGTAGCAACAATACTTACAATAGCTACAAACGCTTCCATGTTATATTTTTACTATTTTTATTAAAATAATCATTAATCATTATCTTAAATATATCAGAAGATGTTTCATATCTTTCTTCTTTAATCATTTTAAGAATTAATTTATCTTTTAATTTTAATTTACATATTTCAGTTATATCTGTATGACTAGTAGGTGATATTTCGTCATATATACTACAAATAGGATGAATACTATCATTATATTTCATTTTAACATGAATATTAAACAACTCAATAGAATTAACAATATCACTATATTTATATATTGTTAAATAGTAGTAAACATTATTTTCTAAATAATATAATCTTATTTGATCTATTAATAAAGGTATTATTGCACCAAGAATGAAAAAACCAATAGACTCATCTAACACGTTTGGTATATTTTCTTTTTGGTTTTATAGTTGTTTCTACAACTTCTACATCTGATTCCACAATTGGTTCATTTACCTTTACACTTTCAAAGATAGGATCAAAAAATACATTAGGGGTATCTTTGTTTATTTTATTATTTAATCTTTCATTTTGTTTATAAGTACTATTTGTAATTATAAAATTAAATAAAAACGCCAAAACCATAACACCTGCTATAAATAAAAGAGCTAACATAATTATTATTTTAATAGATTTAAAAAAATGTAGAGATAGCATTATACTATCTCTACGTATACTAATGATTGAAAAACATTATTGTTTTTGTAAAAGTATATTTGTTCCAGATCCAAATACGTTTCCAGAACCATATTTACTTATACCTTTTCTCGCCCATTCTAATTCTATTTCTAATTCTTTTAGTTTTAGATTAGCTGGTGTTGATAATAGAGTTGCTGATTTAGCATCAAATTGAGCAGCTTCGTATTTACCTTTAGCTTCTGCTACAAGAGCATTACCAAGATTAAGCTTTTCTTCTTCCATTTTAGATGCTAACTTATTTTTCTCTACTTGTTCAGCTGTTTTTTCTGCTTGTTGTGAGATGGTACCCGGTAAATCTACATCTGTAATTTGTACTCTTGCAAAGGATAGATAGAAATTTGGTAATTCTTCAGATAAAATTTTACCAAGCTTTTCTTCTGCTTCTGCTCGTTTACTAAGATTCAGATCTACTGCTGTATATTGAGGTATAACTTCTTTAGCTGCTGATTTTATTGTTTTTTCTAATTTAGCTTCTACATCAGTAATTTTACTATGTAATAAATTTACTTTATCAGGAGTATAATTAAAATCTACAGATATTTCAACATTTGTAAGCATAGAGTTTAAATCATTAAACTCAAATTTTGATATAGTTGTTTTTTCTCTACAATCGTACTCTACCAAATCATCAAACATCCAATGTAACCCACCGTGGAATCCTTCTGGATAAATAGTTGTCATATTTGTTTCACCACCCCAACTCACTTCTACACCCTTATGTCCAGGCGATACGCTTTCGCATGATCCCAAACTAAATACTAATAAAATAGATAAATAACTAAAAAACTTTTTCAATTTTTAATGTTTTAAATGTGTTAAATAAAATCTTCATGATCGTTTTTATAGAGTCGATCAATACTCTCTTTTGAACCATCATCTGGTACTGTTCGATTAAAATATCGATATGTTACCCAAAATAAATAAATAACAATGCTAGGCGTTATTATATACAAAAATAGTTTCATTTCTTATTTTTTTCTTGTACATATTAAAGAACCCTTAGCATGAGCATCTTCTGCAAAATCAGATGCTAACTCAACAAATACGGTAGTATTGAAATTGCTACCTACGTCAATAGTTCTACAATATTTACCAGCATTAAACCTGCCGGTAGCTATTGCGTTACCAATTTTGCGAACAAAATTGTCCTTTCTAGAACATCTCGACGCTGAGAGTAATAGTTTTCCATCTACTACATCTCCTACAACCGTTACTCGATTGCTTTTGTGTTTACTGTGAAGTACTAACATAAATTAAATTAAATTTTATTCTTTATTCGCAATAAAAGAAGAGTTACTATTTCTAGTAACCCTTCACTCTCAAAATTACGAACACATTTCTCGTACTAAGTCATACCGATTGGACTGGTACAAACTTTTTAATGGAGTATATATATCGATAATATCCATATCAGATATTTTTGTAAATACCTGATTTATTGTACTCATATTATAAGTACAAATATGAATAACATTTTCGATATTATCGAAATATCCAGATTTATTTACAGAATCTCCAAGCTTTGGTACATCCCATAATACTATTACACCATCCCAGCTAAACCACTGTCTCATTTTCATCTGAAAATCAGCCATACTAGCTGCTGCGGAGTGAGAGTTGTTTAAATCACCATCAGATATTACAAGCATAACTTGATAATCGCTGACTTGCTCTCTTCTATGTGCTTTTTCTACTTCACTAGTAGAAGAATCTACCCATTTACGAATATTTTCAGCTATCCCTGTAAAGTTAGTTGAACCCATACTAGCATTAACAAATGCTCCAACACTATTAAAGTTAGTTTGGAAATCTGCTTCTCTATCTACTAATTTACTTACTACTACTGATTGTTTACCCATAAATCTATTATTAGATGTTAGAGCTGTACTTTGATCTGTAATACAATCAGTTGCTGTACCAAATCTAAATAGTAAGTTATCCATTTTGTTTGGATTCTTTAATAAAGCAAGAGTTGTTAACAATCTAGCAATCTGCATAGGTCTACCATTCATGGAACCACTACAGTCTACTATTGGTAGTAATGGTACATTAAACTCTACTTTGTCGAGTATTGCTTGTATTGTAACATCTGTGGCTTTACCTTGTAGAAATTGCTCAAGATAACTAAACAAAGAAGTAGCACCAACGGTTACTTTAGCATCTTTAGTAACTTTAGCTAATTGAGCTTTCTCATTGTCAGATAAACCAACAGTAGATGCTTTAGCTTCTAGAATACGTTTTTCTTGTTGTAGTTTAAGTTTAGATTTCTCCCAATCTAAAAACCATTTAGACAACTTGGTCCATTTAGTTTTTGGTTTATCATCACCATCTAACAATCTACGTCTAACTCTATATCTAGCACCACTTGGTAGCGTGTTTATCCAATTTACAAACTGTTCTTTATCAAACTCAGCAATTTTACCAGTGGAAAACAATACAAACTCTAAATTTTGATTATATTGTTTTTGCCATTCTTTATACCCAACAAATGCGGTATAATTTTCTTTTACATCAACTAACCACTCCATCTCTTTCGATAAATCTAATACTAATCTATGATAGCATTTCATTTTATCTTTGGTTCGATTCTGAAGTTGTCTTTTACCTGTAACTGTGCCGTCTTTTTTTTTAGCTATTCTAGCACTAGATCGTGGTATATGTACAAATTTTGCTACTTGATGTTTCATAAAAGGGTTGTTACCCCTAATATATTTAGCAAGTAATTTTATCAATCCAGTATATGCAATAGGGTTATTTTGAATTATATTTAACAATCCCCATACACCAGTAATAGATTTCTTATTAGTTTTTATTTGAAGAGTTACTAACTCTCTTAAACCAACATATTCTACTATTAAAGGCAAAAATTTTACAAATGTTTTAGGTTCAGCATTAATTAACCAACTCACATACTCTATCCATTGTGGATTAGCAGCATTACCACCAGCATCTACTTTAGATTTAAATATGTTATGTTGTCGATTAGTAATATCACCTAAACTGAAACATATAATATGAAACAATTGTATAAACATATTGTTATCCCCTGCTTCTCTTCTAGCAGCATCTAAATATTTAACAATTGATCCTTTTACGCCATTTTGAAATAGCGCAAATAAACTTTTTAACCCATAGAATGGGTTTTCATAAACTAACTTTTTCATTTTTGTTTTTTTTGTTTTAAGTTAATTATAATTAAAATGCAAATTTTGATGTTGCACCATTAAATACGTATATCTTCTCTAAAGATAATTTATAGACTTCGTTTTTAATATCTTTAATTAAATTATCGATAACAAATACAGTATCATCTTCAGTTACACCTTTATCTTTAGCATTAATATACTCTGTTATTTCACTTATTAATCTTTCGGAATCAATAGTTACTTTAGTATCAACACTTATTTCTCTTTTTAGTGATTCACATAAAGCTTCTGATGGGTAATAATAAAATATCCTATCATTATCATCACTAAATCGTATAGCATTAGAAGATACACTTGGTAATCTCATTGATTCATAATACGGTTTAGAATTTTTTGTTAACGAGTAATAATATTTATAATTTTCTTCTTGTATATTTAAACAATTCGAATATTTTATAAAATTATTAATTCCGTGTATTTTTATTACACCAACAATACTATTACATATATCATATGATAAATTTTTTATTTTACTTAAGTAATTTAATAATTCTTTTTTCATAGATATTTCTATAATACTAGAAATAAATTCTAAACCTTCTTCTGGTAATAATCTATCGAATTTAAAATCAAATATAAATCTACCAGGTCTATTAAAAAAGTAATTACTTAATTTACTTTTATCGTTAAAACTACAAATCGTAATTACTTTTTTACCAAAATCTATTCCATCTAAAAATGTTAATAACGTATTAGATGAGTCTTCTTTTGCATATAATTTTTCAAACTCATCGAAAAATACAATAACATCAGAATTTATTCTATTAATAATATCTATAATAGTATTACCAGATAATGCTTCATCTATAAATATTGTTGGTATTTTAGATTCAATAATAAAATTTTTAATGGTTTGAGTTTTACCCATACCACTTAAACCTGAGAACAATGCACCAAAACTATTTGATTTATTAGTGTGTTCTAATAATAAATTAACATATTCGTTAGATATACCAAACATTTTTTTATATTCGTAATTTGGTAATTTACTTAAATATGTACCAGTCATTGTTTGTACAATTTTGTAAATACCTAGTGGTAAACTATCAATGGTTTCACCACTATTAAAATGAACTTCATTATTACTTTTAATCATTATTAAAATTTTATATTAAAAAAAATATACTATAAGAATCTATCCGTAGCGGATTGACTCGGATTCGAACCGAGAGTAACCATTTGTTATTTATTATGAGTATATTAAGGTAAAGCAGATGGGACTCGAACCCACGACCACGGCTTTATCAGTGCTGTTAAATTATTATAAGTAGATATTCTACTATACGTGCTCTACCAGCTGAGCTACTGCTTTATTAAAATACACTATTATTAGTCTAACCAATTGACGTACTATCCATGCGGATTGTATAGGACTTGAACCTATCTTGCTCGAAAGCTATTAGTTATTATAAGTGTATTATTTGTATCTTTGTCAGATGCGAGGGGAGTACAGGATTCGAACCTGTGTTACGAGCACCCAAAGCTATTTTAAAGTATTATAAGTACGTAAACATACTGTATATACGCGTCCTAAACCACTAGACGAACTCCCCAAAAAATCATACTATATCTACAAATTAAAAGTCTGTTGCTGAAACCAGCTTAAGTTATTATAAGTATGATTATTTCTTAATTATTACTGAACATTACACAATTACTCTTTTCTATCTCTCCAGTATCTACATTAAGTGTAATTACAACTGGTAATAATTTTGTTATTTTTTTACCTGTTACTGTCATGTAACAAGGTATATTTGCTTTTAAAGCATCCATTATATCCTGGTTTTTAAAGTCTCTATTTCTTTTTTGATACGTTTTATATCCTTTTCTGATAATGGTGTACTAATAACAGCTATTTTATTACTGTTAGTAATATCTTTTATTCTGTTAACTTTAACACCAGATTTTAATTGATTTTCTAATCTATCAATTACTAATCTTCTTCTACCAATTGTTTTTACGGATTTGTTTATCATGATAATAATTTGTTAGTGTCTGTTAAAAAAGTAGCTATAAAATTTCTTTCTTTAGTAGTTAAATTAAGTAACTCCTTAATTATCCACTGTATTGGTTGTAAATCTGGAGTAACTTTACCAGTTTCTTTAGATTTATGTTGATTTTTAACATTACTTTTAGTAAATCCATTTTTAGAACCAACCGTTATCATGGTATCTTGTTTCTTTAAAGTTTGATAATAATATGCATTTATATTCTCAACTTTTCTATGTGGTAATTTTTCAGCTGCTATTACAAATGCATACTGTAAATTGTTGGGATAATCTGCTACACATTTTTTAATAATAACTCTTTCCCATTCTGCATACGGAATTCTTACTTGTTTTACTCCACTTTCTTGCTTCATTGTAAATTTGTTTAAATGTTTAAATAATGCGGAAAACAGAGGTCGTGATCCCCATACCTTACAGTACCAACACTTTAGCAAAGTGTGCTCACCCTGGTGAGTTTGCTTTCCGTTAAAAACACACTAATATTAATTTCCCTAAATCTTTTTATGAGTTATTATAAGTGTGTTATTTGTATCTTTGTCAGATGCGAGGCCAACAATCTTCAAAATCTTCGGAACATTGTTCTTCATATTCTAATAATAATTCAGTATTACATTTCGGACAATTATGTGATTCATTAATATTAGAATATACTTCTAATTCAAATAAATCATAATTACAATTAGGACAATTCATTTTATTATTACTTTTTTACAAAATTTCTTAATATATTCCATATCTAACGTCTTAATATCAATAAATTTTGGAACACTACAAAATTGTTTTAAATTAAAGTCGTATAAAAGATCATTTACCTTTAATGTTTTTACTTTCTTAAATTTCATAATCAGTTTTAAAATAATAGTTAAAAATTTTACATTCTGGATTTAAGTTTTTAAAATCGGGAAATAACGTATCACCAATTGTGTTATCATCGATATGTGAAATATGTAATTCGGTAAATATTGGTGCAAATTTTTCATAAGTTTTTTTACCACCAATACACCAATCACAAGTTGGACACCCATCTTCATTTAAATAAGAATGGATTACGATTTCTCTACCCTTTAATGGTGGAAGTGTTTGTGCTGTTCTCCAACCAACTAACAATGTACCTCCCATTGTTAATGTTTTAAAATGTTTGAAATCTTCTTTTGATTTCCATGGTAATCCATCGTTTAATCCGATGTACCCTAAATTGTTAACGGCTAAAATCGCTCTCATATTATTTACATTTGTTTTCTTCAACAATTATCACTTCAGTTCCTTGATAAATTCTACCAGTACATAAAAATTGATCAACAAATTTTTGTGCATCTTCATGTGTTTTAAAATTTGTTCACCCATTATGTTAAAATTAATTAACACAAATATACGTAAATTTTAAAACCTAGAGAAAAAGATTATAACTTATTTATTCTAGTTCAGCTATTTGCTTCTCTAGTTCTTCTATAGATAGATTGTTAATCTTTTCTATTTCTTTTGCTTCTTTAGCTTTAGATAATAGAACAAGTTTATTTACTCTATCTTTAAAGTTTTTCTGAGCTAATGCTAATTCAGCAGCTTTTTCTTGTTTAACAGTAACAACAGCTTCTAACAAATCCATTTGTTCTTGGATTTGATTAATTTCTGAAGCTTTGCTTCTATTTAAAAGAGATTTACCACCCATCTTTTCTTTTAGATTAGATAAGTTAGTATACATAGCATCTAATGATGATAACGATAAATTCATTAAACCACATACATCATATGTATTAGATCCAAATTTACCACCAATAATCATACCATTTACTACAGCTAAACCAATTATACCAATATTGTTATTCATATTAATTTTTTATTTTTTAATTGTAAATAATATTTTTCAGGCACAAAGTACCCATTTGCTTTTCTAGAAAATACACAATACTTTAGTATACTTTCTTTTTTTAACATACTTAAATAAGATCTATCAAACGAATAATAAATCACAGATATTTTAGATATGTTTTTTTTTCGTTTGTTTTTAAATCTGTTACAGTTCTAAGTCTAGCTTGAACCATTATACCACCTTGTGTAAAATCTCTTACTGAGATAAATTCAAAAGTTTCCATTATTATTGTTTAAGATTAATCTAATAAATATTGATAAGCTATGCAGTATTTCTCTAATCTATCAAAATCTTTTTTTCTAAGACCTTTTAATCTAGATACTTTAGTATTATGTTCTAAATCTGCTAATTTAATAGCTTTAGCAATAGGATGTACAGATAAAGCTTTAATGTAATCCATATATGGAGTATCTTTTCTATGTGTGAGTAATTGTATAATTACAATTATTTCATTAGAAAATCCTTGTTCCTGTAAATATTGAAAATGATAACCTTCAGCAGATTTATCTTCTACTAAATCATGTAAAATAGCACATATCATAGCTACTTCACCTAAATGTTTTACTTTATGCATTACATATAAACAATGCATTATATAAGGTACACCACCTTTATCTCTATCGTTTTCAAAAGCTGTAGCAGCTATTTTAATTGCTTTAGTTAACATGTTATAAATTATTTAATAATAAACAGTGTTCAAGATGGGATTCGAACCCATAAGCCGTTACCAGCACTAGATTTTAAGTCTAGCGTGTTTACCAATTTCACCACAAGAACATCCAAAAGTTAATCTTCGTATTCTATTAATGGACATACTTTATTCCACCAAGCTTTTAAACCTTCTTTTATAACAGATGGTTTCTTATCTATTTTAATAGTTTTTCTATTTTTATATCTATAATCAGATATATACTCGTCAAGATAAACAAATAATATTGCAAGAGAAATTCCTGATACAACAATAAATGGAAATATAAATATATTATACCAGTGAAAAACATCATTTCTAGTAGCTAGTACTGTTACGGAAAACCAAGCGAATATAACTATTTTATCAATCCAAAACTGATGCCATAGTTGCGTATCATCATATCTATCGTGAGTATAAAATGGTAGTTTCATAAATTTTCTTATTATACCTACTAGTACAATACCTGGACTAATAAGAGTTGCTAAAAATCCTATCAATACTTTCCAAAATAATGGACAAATACTACTAGGTAAACAACTATCAGGATACATTGCCCGATACAGTTTTACAAAATTATTTTGTTTACTAACTTTCATTTTTAATTTATTTAGTATTATTTTTTTAAATTTTTATTGGTTAATAAATAGGGTGATATATCAATTTAATTATGTATCTTTGTACAATTAAATTGTGGTTAATAATATGAGAAAACAAGTTTTAACTAAATGTAATTATTGTTCTATTTATTTTTTAAAAGCACATTCTGAAATTAAAAGATCTAAAAATGGTAAACATTATTGTTGTATGTCGTGTGCTAGAAATTGTAGGATTGATAAAATTTATAATATGTATAATATAAGTCAAGATGTTAATAATAAACTAAGCGATTATACTTGTTATCGTTGGTATATGAAATGTATAAAAAGTAGAAGTAACTATGAAGATATTACTTTACAAGATTTAGATGTAATATGGAAAAAACAACAAGGTATTTGTCCATATACAAATATAAAACTTAGATTAAAAACACATTCAGATAATGCTATTTCTACTTTTGATAATCCATTTGAATTTGCACCTATAGATAGAATAGATTCTTCTAAAGGATATACTATAGATAATATAGAATTTGTATCAGTTGGTATAAATTATTTAAAACATATTTATACTAAAGAACAAACTATAGCTTTTATTAATTTTATTAAAAAACATAAGTAATTTTAATGTACTAACCACTATACGAATATCACCATAAAAACATACTTAATTTAGATTTGCATTATTTGATTTAAATTATTATAAGTATGTTAATATTTTAAAGGGTGATATATTACTATACCACCCTTAATAATTTTATACTACTTCTACGGATCCTACCTTAGCGGTAGTTGCTACATCACCTGTTTCAGAAGCTGGTGCTTCAGATGAAACATCGTTTCCAAGAAACGCCATATCAGCTGTGGTTGCACGAGCTGCACCAGAGAATGGAGCAATTCTAAGATCTATCTGCTGTACACCGTTTGTATCAGTATACTGAGTAGCATTGATAACATGTTCTTCTCCTACTTTAATACGATCAGCATGTTTTACTAAAACTCTTGCTGATACTGTTTTTCCATTAGGAAGTAAAATACTACCAATAACATAATCTGTACCATTTTTATTTGATACTAATGTTTCTCCAACTTTTGTAACAACTGCATTAAAAGTTGTTTCCAATTGACTAGTAACGGGATTTTTTGTCCAAGGGTTCATAATAATAAAATTTAATTAATAAAATAAATAATAAAAAAAATAAATAATAAAATAAAATACTTATATTTCGTCTACTTGCGTAGCAATTTGCTTTAATTGTGGAAATATCGTATCCACAGCATTTTCAACTCTATTTTTATCTTTGATGTAATCTTCTTTGGTTTTTAACCAAATATAGAATAACTTTGCTTGTTCAGCATTTTCTTCTTTTAGCTTGAATCCGATGGAAGAAGTACCAATACGTAAACCTATAGCGTTTAAAAGCGCTAGTATTAACGAATATTTGATATTATTATCCAATAAGGATATAAATGTGAAGAAATTAAATTTACTTCGTCCGACGATTTTACCATCGAACAAATTGATAATGTACTGGTTCATAATTTTACGTTTTTATGTGTTATTGAATTTTAATATCTCTACCAAGTAAATCACTAGCGTATTTACTTCTTACACCAGTTATCGTTGAAGATTCATAGTATTTTGTGTTATTTTTGTATAACATATATAATTTAGAATCTTTTAACCAGACTAACTTCCATTGTACTAATTGAGAATTTATAGTAGTTTCCCACTGTAAATCTTTTTTAGCTACAATACATGTAGAACTAGCTTTAATAGCTTTTTCTTCTTCACTCATTACGAGCATGATACGATTTTGATTGTCAACCATTATTGATTGACTAAACAAACTTCTACCAAGTAAGCTAAAGAATACAATAAGGAGTAATATAACTCCCATTTTTAAATTATTTTTCATTTTAAATTTTTAATGGTTTATAAAAAAGTGGTACCATTACAGTACCACTCCACTCTCATTCCCAGTTTCCCGGTGCTACAATCTAATCTTCTACCCAAAATGATCCAGATATAACATTTCTACCGTTACAATCTATTTCTATTGAGTTATCATATCTGTTGAAATAGAGTAATTCTATTTCTATTTTTTCTTCTGGATTTATACCCCAATTTGGTCCGTTGTATGTTATTATAAGTTCACCAAATGGATTCAATACATTACAGTTAGTATCTATAGTAGGATAAATAACTGCTTCCATATATGTACTGTTAAACATTACATCATCAGCATATCCACTGATAACTGATGATTTTACAGATAGATCTTCTACATACTCTCGCAACTGGTCGAGAGTTTGAAATGATGTATCTATAGTTTCTCCATACACTTCTAATGCTTCATAATCTATCTCAACTATATCGAAGCTAGTATACATAGTTTGTGTAACACCAAATGTGTTAAGTTTGGACACACCTATACCCATACCAGTACAGAGTGCTATAACACCTATAATAATCATGGTTTTAGTAAAATCGCTCATTATATTTGTTTTTAATGGTTAATAATTTGTTTTATACTAAATGATGTACCACAAAAGGATTGAGTACATTGAACTTTATTTTGACATATATTAATAGCATGTTGTGGTGTATACGCTTCAATAGTATATTCACCATCTTGATTTACGCTATCTTCTACAACAATTGTATATTTATTTTTTGGTTTTTCTAATAATTTACATAATTCTACATAAGCAACATTTTTTAGTATTTTATTATTATATAACCAGTTTAAATAATCTCTAGGTATATCTTTTAAAAACTTACCTTTATGTTTACCAAATTTTATTTTAATCATATTTATTATTTAATAAGTTTCAAATTAGGTGATCTACATTTAGGAGTTATTACTTTATTATATATATAACTGTACTTAATGTTGTGATTGTAATTGTCAGATTTAATAGCTGTTAATGTTATTAATATAACAGCAAACATTTCATAACAGCTGTATAAATACGATAAATATATGGTCATTTTTTTTGGTTAATAAAACAATACATCTATTACTACTTTTAGCAATAGATGTATTAAAAATTAATAAAATGAATAATAACAATTTTAACTGCTATTACACTCAAACCGAGTTCTTGATGATTAAATAAAAAACCCCACTGTATCTCTACAGCAGGGATCGCATTATTAACCAAATAATGTGAATAGTATGGATAGCGAATCCATATCTCTTATTAAGCTTCTATAGAAAGAATAATAAGCGCATTACTTATGCTAACTTTTCATGGATATACTATCACTGGTATATCAGCAGCTTGTCGATCTTATGATGGTAACTTTGTACCATTTCGGTTAGTAATGTTTTTAGCACCCAAACCTCTTAGTTTAGATAAACTGGTATTTGATGTTTTAACACCATTTACCATACCAGTATACAACTGTGTTATTTCTCTATTGTCTGTGTCTTTCACAGTTTTAATAGCTCTTAGTACTGATTTGTCAATTTTGTGGAACAATTCCATTTTAATTTGTTTTAGTGGTTAATAAATAATCTATATAATAATCGAAATAATCATGACAATCTATTACTGGTATGTCACTATTATTATGAAATCTAATATCAGGATTACCAAATTTATATCTTGATAAATATATATTGTTATCAATACTATTTAAATATATAATTACATTATTTGGTATATTATGATTTTTTATATTATTAATATACCAATCAATATATTCATAATCTTTTAAGTATAAAAATACATAATTAATATGTTTATGTTTATATTTACCAAATGGAAATATCATAATTATATATTTATTGGTTAATAATTAAATAAATCTAATATATCGTCTAAAGTAGCTCTATTTACTGATCTACTTTCTTTTAGTTTTAATATTTGTCTATGTGTTTTAATACTCCAACGTATGTGTAAGTTATCAAAACACCATAATATATAATTAGGATGTTTTTCTATAGCTTCCGCAACAGTTAAACACGTAATGTGTGGTTTTTTAGAGAACCAACAGTAATTATTTAATCTAGTTACAAAATGTGTCATTGAGTTACTATAGAGTTGTGGTGTAATATAAGCTCTTTTACCAAACTTTTCCCATTCCCAACTTCTTTTATTGTAACCATCTTTAGCTAATAACATTTTTATTATTTTATTGGTTAATAAAAATGGGAGCATGGCACTTTCTCACACACTCCCTAATCGAATGGATATCGATGTATAAGTTTAAAACTAGTGGTAACTATATATCAAACTCCCATAACTAGGTGGTCTAACATATAAAATAACAGAGCTTACCAACAATATTACCTACATTGCCCTATGCTTGGTAAGATACACAGGATTATCAGTAATTACCACTAGTTTAAATATCTAATAAGTTTTACTATTTACATTAGGCACTGTTCCACAGAGTTATAAGCTCTATATTGTGCAGGTTCTCAACCTTCTCATTATATAATGTATGTTCAAAGATGTACCACATCATTACAGATACGGACTCATTAGATATTTTAAAATAAGTATGCTAGTTATCAGGAGCCACATTAGGTGCTAACTATAGTGTGCAGACTTCTACTCACAACATACTTATAAAATAATTGCTGGTATACTCACAACGCTGATTTGCTAACAGGATACTTGTTTTACAGAAGTGGCCAACTCCAACCTGTGTTTAGTTACTAATACCATTATATATCTTTATATATAACTTGCAATTAAACAAGGGAGCTTAACTGGGTCTCCTATCCATTTGGTGATCTTAACGAAGATATAGCTACCAAACTATATGTACGGCACTTTTAAAGATGTTACTTTCTTATATCCATTTGCACACAATTATAATACCATGTAGGATAACTAAACGTCAAGTATCTAAACTTGTTCTCCATTAGGAAATCTATTACAATTGCTCACCCTTTGGAAGTGAGTTGTGGTGCATTAATATTAATCTAGAATTTCTTCTAGATATAATATGTATTCTAATTCCCATACAGGGATTATTTTTTCTTGTTGTTCCCACAATTCTGTGGAAATGCTTAATTCTTCTGTATCACCATATAAATGGTCATAGAAATCACTATCTGTCATTTTATTTTATTTAGGGTGATTAAATTAAATTAAAATATAGGTGTGCATACCACAATGAAGTGAGGTAACACCTATATTAATATCCATCTGCACTCAGTTGTAACATTCTCTCACCAGCAAACCACCAGATGCTAATGATTACTCATTTTCTCTCTAAGCTTACAGCATGATAACAATATTACAACTGCTCACCCTTTGGAAGTGAGTTGTGGTGCATTACTATAACAGATTACAGCTAAATAAATAACTGTAACCTGTGTATATTATTCGTAAATCTTTTCTAATAATAATGGTTTTTGTTGATCATTTTTATCAGACAATTCTTCTATTTTAACATGTGATATATTAGATCGTGATGTATTAATATGTGATGTATTAGATTGTACCCGTCTATTATTATTTATATTTATAGGCCGGGTTAAATCAATAATATGAATTGCCATACCTCCTGGCATTTGATTAAATTGATGTAATTGAATATTCGGCATTGATATATTTGGCAATGGAAACTGATGCATCATATTAAACATAGCTTGAATATCGTTCATAA